>MAAC01011140.1_pt1 | contig 94961 bp, 79 predicted proteins | sample 1115981 | NCBI WGS metagenome assembly MAAC01 (sample SAMN04961126, study PRJNA320927) | seawater metagenome | isolation source: sample BD02T64 sea water enriched with oil for 64 days | place: USA:Gulf of Mexico | collected 2013-07-27 | reverse complement strand
TCCAGATATGGAACGGGTTCCCTATGAAAATACGTTGGCATTTGCCCGACGAAACGGCTGATATTAACGCCGGGAGATAGCATGGCCGAAAGTCACGATTATCAAGCGCTAGAATGGGTCAAGGGTGAAATAGAAGAAACCCTCAAGCAGGCGCAGCAATCGTTAGAAGCGTATGTAGAAAACCCAGAAGATTCTACGCGGATGCGATTTTGCCTAACGCACCTACACCAAGTGTACGGTACGCTGCAAATGGTCGAATTCTACGGTGCCGCTTTGCTTGCAGAAGAAATGGAAAATCTTGCGCAAGCGTTGTTAAATGGCACGGCGGCTCATGTCGATGATTCCCAAGAAGTCTTGATGCGAGCAATGTTGCAATTGCCAGCATACCTAGATCGAGTGAAAGCAGGCAAACGTGATATGCCTGTCGTTATATTGCCCTTGTTAAATGATCTACGTGCTGCTCGGGGAGAAAGTTTACTTTCTGAAACGGCATTGTTTAAACCTAATTTGAAATCAGGCCAAGCAGCGGCACCGAAAGAAAAAATTTCCGATGAGGTCATAAATAAACTTCCCGAATTGCTCAAAAAAGTACGTCAACTGTATCAGTTTGCATTAGTGGGTCTAATTCGCAATCAGGATATGGCAACTAATTTAGGCTACTTAGCCAAATCGTTAGCGAAACTAGAACAGCTATATAGCAATGCACCAATGGCTCAGCTTTGGTGGGTGGGAGGAGCTGTTGTTGAAGGTGTCTCACGTTCCTCAATTGAACTCGGTACCTCGGTAAAAATGTTACTGGGTTTATTGGATCGGCAAATCAAAGATAATATTGAATCTGGCGCTAATCGGATGGAGCCAGTACCGACAGAATTGTTGAAAAACCTGCTGTACTACGTCGCTCGTTGTGAGGGTGACTCGCCCAAAGTCAAAGAAGTTAAACAGGCTTTTCATTTGGAAGAAGCGTTACCTAGCGACGATCTTATTGATGTTGAGCGACAGCAATTGGCAGGGCCAGATAAGGAAGCAATTGTATCTGTAGTGCGGGCACTGTTAGAAGAGATGGTTATTGTCAAAGAAAACCTCGATATTTTTTTACGAGGGCAATCCCAAGATATTGATGGTCTCAAACCGCTGGTACCCAATTTAAAACAGGTTGCGGATACACTCGGCGTATTGGGTATTGGAAATCCACGGCGAGTTATTTTAGAGCAAATTGATGTTATTGGGCGGGTCGTTGAATCTGGTTTTATGCCCGATGACAATACGTTTATGGATGTTGCAGGTGCGCTGCTTTATGTCGAAGCGACTCTGCAAGGAATTGCAGAAGATGGTGCGCGAGCGAGCATGAGCGCGGATAGCGGTAGAAGCGATAGTGACAATTATGTTTCTCCTGAGCATGTTCATAAGGCACGTTCTGCTGTCATTGAAGAATCTAGGGCAGGATTAGAAAGTGCGAAAGACGCGATTACGGAATACATTGGTTCCAATTACAACAGCGACTACTTAGAGGCCGTTCCCGAAATTCTACATAGTGTTCGTGGCGGCTTAGCAATGGTGCCACTGAATCACCCCGCTGCGTTATTGCAAAGTTGTGTTGATTATATCCAAAATGATTTGATCGATACTGGAACCCAGCCCGACTGGAAAATACTGGACACTCTTGCTGATGCAATTACTAGCATTGAATATTATCTTGAGCGGTTAGGTGAACAATTTCCCGGCGACGAAGATATTTTGTCGATAGCGGAAGATGCTGTTGCAGAACTCGGGTATCCGGTTGAACGTGAAGATACCTTTGTGGTCCCTGATGAAGAACAGCTCGTTACTTTAGAGCAAGTCGATTTTGAGGCTGATGTACCGGAGATTGAGATCCCTGAGTTGTCTCAGGTAGCAGACGAACGAGAAGACTCGTTCGCTCCGTCAAATGAACTTGAAACGACGATTGAAGAACAAGAAGATACTCCCGATGTTGCAAATATACCGGTGTTAGCACCAACGGTGAGTGAACCTGATGTAGTTACCGACCATTCAGAATCTCAACAGGAGCAAGACGTGGTAGAAGATGACGATGATGATTTGATTGACGAAGAAGTCATCGAGATCTTTATCGAAGAGGCTGCTGAAGTACTTGAGGCAATCGAAGAGTTTACGCCTAAGTGGAAAGCCGATTTAAATAATGATGATGCTAGATCGGAAGTTCGTCGTGCATACCATACGCTAAAAGGTAGTGGCCGTATGGTGGGGGCATTGGCTATAGGTGATCTTGGTTGGTCTGTTGAGAATATGCTTAACCGAGTGATTGATGGCAATATTGAGGCCAGTGACAGTGTGTTTGCGATTATGGAAACTGTTACGTCCGTTGTGCCTGAGTTGGTAAAAGATTTTGAAGCGCGTAGGACGCCGACTCTTAATATTGATGCCTTAGCGGCAGTTGCAACGGCATTGGCTAAAGGGGAAGATGCGCCACCGATACCTGCAAATCTGTACATTACTGAAGAACCTGTTGTTGTTGAAGAGCCTGTTGAAGAAGAGCCGATTGTTGAAGAGGAACTTGCTTCCGAAGAAGAATTCGCTGTTATTGAGGAAATTGCACCTACGGACGATATCGAACCGTTGTCTGCGATGGATACAATGGAGCCAATCGATCTCATTGATAATAGTGATAGTGTTGACGACATAGAGGAAGCAGAACCGGCACTTGTTGGGCTTGATGGTATTGATCCTGTATTGCTCGATATATTCAGCCAAGAGGCTCGTTCTCACTTAGCGGTGGTTCGGGAGTTCTTAGATTCGTCGGCGCAAAAGCCTCAAGCTTTTTCCAGCGCGTTATTACGTGCCTTGCACACCTTAAAGGGTAGTGCTCATATGGCGGGTATTCACGTGATTGCGGATCTTGCTTCACCGACAGAAAAATTCATCAAGGAATGTCATTTACAAGGATTGGAATCGGATAATGAAATAGGCGAATTCCTAGCCGCGGCAGTGAATCTTATCGATCTTGGGGTTGAGCAACTAAGTTCGACGCCCACCACAGAAATAGAAGGTACGGAAGCATTTTTGGCTTACGCATCAGAGCTGAGGGAGCGTAAGCTCATTCATGCAGAAGAGGCGCAGAACGCCGATGATGTAGGGACACCAGATGCGCAATTGGTTTCAATCTTCCTTGCTGAGGGTACTGACCTAATCCTTGATGCAGCAGATGTTCTGGATCAGTGGGAACAGAATCCAGTGCTTGGTGATAAATTGGATAATTTGCGTCGGGAACTTCGGATTCTTTCCCGTAGCGCAAGTGCAGCGCAACTCAATGATGTTGTCGCTTTGTGTATGGCTTTGGAAGAAGCGTATAACGCAACCTCTGAAGGTATGCTGACACCTACGGCAGAGTTTTTTGAAGTCGCGCACCGCGGGCATGAGCACCTTATTGGAATGATGGATCGCATAGCGGTTGGTCAAAAGCCTAGCAGTGTGGACCAGATGGTAAGTGAGTTGCAAAGCCTTATTGATCAAGCGCCAGAGGTGGTTAGGCAAATTACTGAAACGGAAAATATTGATGAATCTGCTGCAGAGGCTGTGGAAGACGTGATCGAAGAAATAGCCGATGCATCTAATGTCGAAGAAGAATTTGAAGTTGAGCAAGCTGCACTCGAAGAGGAAGAAGCATCAGAGTTTGTATTTGATACAGAAGCTGAGAGTGGATCCCTTGAATATGAAGAAATTGATGAACTCGAAGAATTGGAAGCTACAGACGAAACCCCAGTTGCGGTGGTCGATGTTACTGAAGAGGACGATTACGATGCAGAGCTCGTGGAGATCTTCTTAGAAGAGGCAGAGGAAATCGTAGAATCAATTTCCAATCTGTTGGAAGATTGGCGCAGTGAGCCTGATAATCTAGATAAAGTTGGTGCGTTGCAACGTGATTTGCATACCTTGAAAGGTGGCGCGCGCATGTCAGATATGACTGAAATAGGGGATCTAGCGCATCATTTGGAAAATCTTTATGAAGGCTTGTGCGAGAAGAAATTTGTCGCTGTACCGAGTTTATTCACCATCTTAAATGAATGCCATGATACCTTGGCGGTTATGGTTGAGGGACTGCAAAATGGCAGTAAGTTAACGCCAGCGATAGCCCTGATTGCGCAAGTTGAAGCTTACATGGCAGGAGATGTCAGTGTTGCGGACGCGGAGATTGGTGCTGTAGTTGATGTTCCTCAAGCGGCAAACGATGAGCCGGAAGTGCCACGAGATGAGCATGCATTAGAAGCGCTTAGCTCTGATGAGGAAGGTGAAGAAATTGATGTTGAAATTCTCGAAGTATTCATGGAAGAAGCGACTGACTTGATTGAAGGTTTGGATGCCTCTGTCAATGCGTTGCAAGAAGATCGAGAAAGTAACGAACATGTAGAAGAACTAAAACGATTGCTGCATACCTTCAAAGGGGGCGCGCGTTTAGCCGGATTATCTCTGTTGGGGAATTTGAGTCACGATTTTGAGTCATTTCTTATTGCGCGAGAAAGTGAAGGGTTTGATGACGCTAGCATGGAGACGATTCAGAGCTACCAAGATAAGTTGATTGAACAAATTGATATTGTTCAACAACGTGGTTCAGAATTGTTGGAAGAGGCTACTGCGCCGGATGCGAGTGTACAGGAGGTTATTGAAGAACCTGATGATCGGGGGGGCGTTGCTGCTGGTGAAGACAATATTGTTCCTATTACGCCACAGCCTGAGCCTGGTGGAACGATTATTATCCCTGATGCAATGCCAGCAACCAGTTTTGGTAAACGAGAATCAGCGGAAAAAGCAGGTAGTGGTGAAAGTGTAAGGGTATCTGCAGACCTAATTGAGGAGCTGGTAAACCTGTCTGGCGAAACCAGTATTATTCGCGGCCGAGTAGAAACACAGTTATCTGACTTCTCCTATGAGATTGAAGATATCGGCATGGCCATCGATAGAGCGAGAGAATTGCTACGTCGTTTGGATATTGAAACAGAAGCACAGATTCTCTATGGCCATCAGCAGAGCGGCGATACTGATGATTATGTCGATTTTGATCCATTGGAAATGGATCGATATTCAACGTTGCACCAATTGTCTCGTTCGTTATCTGAAACCGCGAGCGATTTGATGGATCTTAAAGATTCATTATTGGATCGAGCAAGAGATACTGAAACGTTACTGCAACAACAGGCCAGAGTTAACTCAGAGTTACAGGAAGGACTAATGCGAACGCGCATGGTACCTTTTTCTCGCTTAGTGCCTAGAATGCGCCGGATCGTTCGACAGATCGCAGGTGAAGTGGGTAAAAAAGCGGAACTCGAAGTTATTGGTGCTGAAGGTGAAATGGATCGAACTGTAATGGATCGAATGATTTCGCCATTGGAGCATATGATTCGTAATGCTGTGGATCATGGACTAGAGACACCGGCAGAAAGAAAAGCGCTGGGCAAGGAAGAAACGGGTCGTATTACAATACATCTTGCGCGAGAGGGTGGTGACGTCGTGTTACGCCTTATTGATGACGGTAAAGGTATTAATCTTGAAGCTGTTAAATCTCGTGCTATCGAACGTGGCCTAATGAAGGCCAATGCACCACTGAGTGAAAAAGAAATTATGCAGTTTATCTTTAAGGCAGGGTTTAGTACTGCTGAAAAAGTGACGCAAATTTCTGGTCGTGGTGTAGGAATGGATGTGGTGCATAGTGAAATAAAGCAACTGGGTGGCACGTTAAAAATTCATTCCGCGCCTCAAGCCGGTTCTCAATTCACCGTGCGCTTGCCATTTACGGTATCGGTGAATAGAGCCTTGATGGTTCGGGTGGGCGAAGATGCCTATGCGATTCCATTGAATAATATTGAAGGTATTGTACGGGTAAGCCCTTATGAGCTGGATGCATATTATCAGCCAGACTCGCCCGATTTTGAATATGCAGGACAGAATTATCGTCTGCGATATTTGGGCGGTTATGTACACGGGGTACAACATCCAGATTTGCAAAGCCATGTGAAGCCACTGCCTGTGTTGCTAGTGCGTGGTGGTGATCATGCTGTTGCGTTACAGGTAGACTCCTTGGTGGGCTCTCGTGAGATTGTGGTGAAGTCAGTAGGGCCACAATTGAGTGCGGTGAGTGGTATATCAGGTGCGACTATTCTTGGTGATGGTAGTGTTGTAATCATTCTCGATCTTAATGCGATGATTCGAGCGGATCATGCGCAACTCAGCATTGATGGTAAAAAAGAGGTTGTCGAAGAGGTCCCAGTCGATAGCACACCAACGGTTATGGTTATTGATGACTCCGTTACGGTGAGAAAGGTAACTACTCGCTTGTTGGAGCGCCACGGTTTTGATGTGGTAACCGCAAAAGACGGGGTTGATGCGATTACTCAGTTACAAGATATCAAACCGGATATCATGTTGTTGGATATCGAAATGCCACGTATGGATGGTTTTGAAGTTGCAACCTTGGTGCGTCATGATGAGCGCCTTAAAGATACGCCGATTATCATGATTACGTCTCGTACCGGTGAAAAACACCGAGAGCGAGCCGTGAGCATTGGTGTTAATGGGTATATGGGTAAGCCCTACCAAGAAACGGTGTTGCTAAAAGAAATTGAAGCCTTGGTGAAGCGTCCTCAATAAAATGCCTCTGTCTACTGATGATCAAAGTATCCAAGATCAGCGCAATAACCCTCGCTTAGGGGTTATTGCAGATTCGACGTTACAGCGTCATATACTGTGTAAAACCATCGAATCTGCAGGATATGAGGTAGGGATATCACTCTCGCCTGAGCGTGTTAATACGGAACAAATACATACCAGTACCATCGATTTATGGTGGATTGAGATTGAAGATGAGGACAAATGGGCAGATTTTGTTGCGCTTATATATGAAGAAGCGATCTGCCCTGTATTGATTGGTGATGGATACGCTCCGCCTGCTAATGATCCAAAATATCCCCGCTGGGAACGTAGGATCTATACCAAAATCATTGATATTGTCGGTAAGCCGGCTATTCAAGCTGAGCCGGTAACACTGGCTTCATTTGAGAATAAATCTGTTGATCATGAAGTGCTGGTTCTACCGCCAGAGCTACATGGAACCGTTAATGCTGGCGTACCTGCTGAGTATATTTGGGTGATCGGTGCTTCTCTTGGCGGGCCCGCAGCAGTTAAAGAGTTTTTAGATGCATTGCCTGATGGATTACCGATAGCGTTTATCATTGCGCAGCATATTGATGTTGGATTTCAGAAGGTATTAGCGCAAGTGTGGGGACGACATAGTCATTTTTCTTTTGTTGACCCTCTACAAGGCCAGGTACTTTCCCATGGGCAAGTGGTCATTGCACCGGTTGAGCAAGTGATGACGATCACTCGTGATAGCACTGTGAATTTACATGGTGGAGATTGGGATGGCCCTTATTCTCCGTCAATAGATCAGGTGATGAATTCCACGGTGGATAATTTAGGTGCTCGTACTGGCGCTATCTTATTTAGCGGTATGGGAAATGATGGGGCGATTGCAGGGCCAAAAATGCATGAATTAGGTGTGGAAGTCTGGGCTCAGACGGCCGATACTTGTGCAAATAGCAGCATGCCAGATTCCGCTAGAGCGACAGGCTGCGTTACGTTTAGCGGTTCTCCCCGAGGGCTGGCTGAATATTTGGTTGAACATATAAAGAGTTTTCGATTTTCAAAGCGTGCTGAGCAGCAGTAACGTCGGTAAATTTACGCATTAGGCAAAAGACGAGAAAAGTTATGGTAGATAAAATTCCGGACGAAGTCGCAAGTTTGTTAATCCCTATGGTAGGGCGGCCTATGTTATTGCCTAACGTTTCTGTGGCGGAAATCGTACCTTGGATTGAGCCAGATAAACAAGAAAATTCTCCCGAGTGGTATTTGGGGCAGGTGAGTTGGCGGGAAACTGAAGTGCCGCTAGTGTCGTTAGAATTGATGAACGATACCGATGTTGATGAAGCTTATTCCGGTCAACGAATTGCTGTGCTGAATGGTATTGGTGGTTCCAAGCATGATTTTTATGCTATTTCCGTTCAGGGGCTTCCTCGGTTGATTCGTGTGTATGGTGAAGAGGTAAGTGGAGAAGAGCAATTGAGCGAACCTGCCTATGATATGAACGTATTGGTCAGTGGGGAAAGAGCAATGATCCCTGATCTAGATTATGTGGAAAAACAGCTCGAATCCTTATAGCAGTCGCAATTTTTATAAATCGCCCCAATAATGTTGTAGTAACGTTAACATTGCCACAGGGGCGGTTTCTGTACGAAACACCCTCGGTCCTAAGGTCAAACAGTCAAAACCATGCTGTTTAGCGATCTCTATTTCTTGCTCTTCTAATCCGCCCTCTGGTCCTACGAGTACGCAAACGTCCATAGGAGCCGCTTGGCAAAAATAATCCTGACTCTTATGGGGGCCGGGATGAAGAATGATTTTTTTCTCATGTTTTGCATGTTCACAGAATGATGCCAAAGAAGCACAAGGGAGAATGGCTGGGACAATATTGAGTCCACATTGTTCGCTGGCACTGATTATCTGCTGCTGCCATTGTAATGTTCGCTTTTCCATGCGCTGCGGGTTTAGTTTAACCTCGCAGCGAATACTTGTAAGGGGTGTAATTGAATGCACGCCCAACTCAACCGCTTTTTGAATGGCGTAATCCATGCGATCACCTTTTGACATGACCTGCGCAAGATGAATACGCAGAGGTGATGCGTTGCTCTCCTCTGTAAAACTATCGAGAGATACTTGAACCTGTTTTTTTGATACTTCGGTAATCGTAGCTTGAAACTCGCCCCCTGTACTATTGAACACACGCAGGCTGTCGCCGGCCAGCATGCGCAGCACCTTACCAATATGACGACTTCCATTGTCGTCTAGGGTTAAGTGTTGGTGTAGTACCAACTCAGCAGATTGATATATTCGAGGATTCTTCATTACGTTTATTTAGGCTTTTGTGGCAAGTTCAATGTCTTTTCAGGTAACACCTGTAAAGTGCTCAATTTGTTTCCGCGTAATAATATATGATGACATAAAATATACAACATTGCTCAAATGCCTGAGTAGGGCCTTATTCCTCTCAGTGTATGCTTCCCCACGTTGCCTGGGACTGGTAGTGTTGCTACTAAGTAAGCCCTATGATAGCGTGTCTCGCAATCGGTACGATGAAAGGGACGTTAGATAAAGAAGTCGTGGCGATTTTGTGCCGCTCAATTGTTAATAAATGGACGTAAATAGGATTTAGCTGAAATGGATTTTGTGACTGATGGGTTAAGAGGTTTTGTCTTAGGTGTTCTGATTATAGCGTTCCCAAGTGGCTCATACGCTAATGAGGAAAGAAAAAACCAAATAGTCGATAGCTATGAGTCATATCGAGAAGCAGTAAGATACAGCGATGGTCAATTGGCTGCTGACTTAATGGCTTCTAAAACCCTACGATTTTTTGAGAAAGCAAGAGAGTTGGCACTTTACGGAAATCGAAAGCAATTACTAGAAGTACCTTTTATCGTTCGAATGTATGCACTATTAATGAGAGGAACCCAAGGTTTTGAAGTCCTTGAATCAGCCGATGCAAAGGACATTTTTATCAATATGGTCTCTCAAGGCGCGATATCTATTCATGCTTTAGATAAGGTAGTGCTGAAGTCTGTTGAACATAGCGAATACATGGCGAAGATCACTTTTTCGATTGAGAATATGATCTATCCAGAGCCAATGATATTTGTATTCGAAGAACATCGCTGGCGATTTCATCTCTATGGTTTTATGAAGTTCTCTCTTGGCGCTTTAGAGGAGAGTTGGGTGAATGCTGGTGTTGATACAAACCACATGCTGATGACGATGGTAGAGAATGTTGTGCAAAGGCCGGTATCTGATGGGATATGGGATACTGACCCTGACGGCTGGTAATTAGCACAAAGCCCTTAATGTGACGAAAGAATTAGCTATCTAAGGAAGAATGTAAATGGTTATGGATAGAATATGGCTGCTAGTTTGCGGCCTTATAGCAGCGTCTGGAGCTGCTATATTTTGGTATACCGCAGGTGAGAATGGAGCCTTAGTGCTCAATAGCGCAGTACTAATTGGCCTAGCGTTTGAGAATAAGGCACTTAAAAAGAAGTTAAAGGGTTATGAATCAAAATGAGAAAATGCCCTGCTAAATGGGGGTCATCGGCATGGCGTAATTCGTAGCCCCCTAATTGGAAGACGAGCTAGAAAGAGGGGAGTCTTACGTGGGAAGTAGCTATCGAGGAGATAGCGGCATTATTAATCTATTTAAACAATTGTAGGTGACTTATTTCTTGTGGGAAAAGGTCAATTCCTTTTGGGAGGGGTGGGTAATTTATGAAACAGGAATTATATGTAAGTACAGATGTTGAGGCGGATGGTCCCATACCGGGCCCCCACTCTATGTTGAGTTTTGGTTCAGCAGTGTATACACGAGACAAGGAGTTAATAGCTACTTTCGAAGCAAATTTGGAGCTGATAGAGGGAGCTAGTCCCCACCCTGAAACCCAAAAATGGTGGGAAACACAACCAGAAGCTTGGAATGCATGCAGGATTAACTTGCAGAGTCCTGAGAAAGCAATGGTCGACTATGTTGATTGGTTAAAGGGGCTTCCCGGAAAACCGGTTTTCGTCGGGTATCCTGCGTCATATGATTTCATGTTTGTCTATTGGTACCTCATGAAATTCGTTGGTGAATCGCCGTATTCGCATTCAGCACTGGATATCAAAACTCTAGCAATGGTCGGATTAAATAGGACCTATAGAGAAACGTCAAAACGACGGATGCCAAAACATTGGTTTGATGATCTACCTCATACACATAAAGCGTTAGATGATGCTATCGAACAAGGTGCACTATTCTGCAACATAATGTCGGATGTAATGAAATAAGGGCTTATGAACGTTGTGATCGATAAAGCCTTTATTCAGCAGGAAACTAAATGTTGGGTTTTCAGAGGGTTTGTCCTTTTAAATTTCCAATATCCTGATTTGTTGATGCAGAAGAGACTATATGCAGCAAAGTCACTTCGGGTGGTACTAAAAATCGTATAGGCAGTATGCTGGTGCCTAAGCCAGGGTTTACGTAGAGATGGCGACCTTGCTCTATGACATGACCGATAGCGAAGCGTTCTCCATGGTCTGAGGGTACAATCGGTCGGCCGATAAAGGGAATGTAGACCTGACCACCATGGGTGTGTCCCGCTAGTGTGAGTTCAATACGCTTTGGTATTTCGACAAATATATCAGGGTTATGGGTAAACGCGATAATGGGCTGGTCTTCGGGAATGGGCGCGAGGGCTTTTTGGATATCGTGGGGCCCCTCCCAATAGTCGCTGATACCAGCCAACCAAAACTGACATGAATCTTGAGTAATAGATGTAGCGGCATCTTCGAGTAAGGTAATGTTAGCATCGGTGATTGCTGTCGATACTTGCTCGGCACCGAGCCACCAATCATGATTCCCTAACACGGCAAATACCCCGAGAGGTGCCTGCAGGTGTTGGAGTTCTTGGGCGATCGCATGGGGCGAAACAAACTCTCCGCCTACAACCCCATGGATAACAAAATCACCGGCTAAGAGGATGAGATCGGGTTTAGCACGATTAGTCGCGTTGACGATATCCCGTAGTTTATCAATGCCATTAAAGGGGGAGCCGGTATGAATGTCTGCGAGTAATGCAATGCTGAGATTGTCGCAGGACTGAGGCCATCGCGTAAGTTCAATCGTATGTTGCTACGTGCCTAGCATCATGGTCGCTGTGGTTCTAACCACAGCGACCATGATGCTAGGCACGTAGCAATGATACTAAGTGCGAATATTAGCGCCCGTTTAGGTTTTACTATTGCCAAGAAAAATTAACACCGTGTGAGTTTGTTTCTATCAATATGGTCAAAACTGGACTGCCCATAAATATCCAGCAGGGTGGATTGAGCATACGCGAGTTGATCACCGTTAAGTGTCATCTCTAGCGAGAACTTCGTGGAGCTAGCGCTATCGCGCATAAAGGGTGATTGTACAATGCCCCAGTCAGGGTCCCCCAGAGCGGCGGCTACTTTGATAATGATACCTTTATCAGAGGGCGTTGCATCGCCACCCGCAATTAATGTGACGGCACGGGGGATCGACAATGAATACATTACAACCCCTGTATCTGCATCCCACATCCAATAGCCGGTTTGATCATGAAAAACCTGATCGTTGGATTTACGTGTCACAATCTGTTGGTATCGTATCACCGCTAATACTTGTTTTTCTGCATTGGTGACATCACCAATGGCTTCGAAAGTAATGGTCTCGTAATAGGGGTTTTTCTCCACGGCATCGGGTTCAGGTGCGATATCCATACCTCGATTACCTTCCCATGTGCCGACTAGGCCTGCTAATGGGCCGTAGTTAATGCCGTCGATGGTGTTGTCATCAGTCATAATGTCTCTCTCAACCTCTCTCAGTCTTTCTTGGTCTCTCGTTAGTCGTTATCGGACATGTTGGATCCCAGCGGGGCAACAGCCATTTCGCTTAGGTCTATATCGGGTGCTGTGGGCTCGGGCGGTTTTTCTACTAGTATGTCAGATCCAACGTCCGCCACACTCATATGGTCAGTGTTGGGTGGCGGAGGTGTGGTTTTGTTCTCGGGTTCAGGCTCTGCGAATGGTGAGACGAGCTGTATCGCACTGGTATCGATGTTTGTTGTAACCTCTGCTTTTCTTTCGTCTGCTTTTAACAGGTCGCTACCCGTAGGGGAAAGATCCCAGCTTGATTTTGTTTTTTCTTGTTCTTGAGGGGAAGTGCTTTGTGACGTCGAAGGAGCGGAGGGCACTGTTTTTGCAGTAGGAGGTGGCGTTGCCGGCGGCTGGGTTTGAGACTGTTCTTTTAGGAATACCCGTGCCCCGGTTTTCTCGATGGCTTGTTGATATTGAAGGGCTTTTGTCTTATTCAGGTCTTTTTTGAGAACGCATGCTTTACCACTGAACATCGTCTCGATTCTTGCATCGTTAACTTTGAACAATTTGGCCATATTGGCTTTAACGGTCGCTAAGTCAGTGTTGCTATGTATTCCGCCACGAAAATAAATATCGTAGATTGGGTCATTCATGGATTGTTCTCAAATAAGCCTGTGTTAGTAGTCAGTATAAACTAGCTGGCGCTAAGTTTCGGCGTCTAATTTTGTGTTCAAGTCTGCAAAATTTAGCCCATATTTGTTTAATAGTTGGCGAACTCTATGGGAGTCGTTGTTTGACGCCTTAGTGGTTCGACTGACATTAAACAGTTTGCGGCCTGCATCGGCCATAGAAGTCGCTTGTTGACAGGTAGTAATAAGGCCACTGAGTTTTATTTGGTCATAGTGGTCCATTTCATCGCACTGTTCTGCACCCACAAAAGGTTCGATAATATGCCGAGGTTGGTTCATAAGGGACGCGCCAGATTTCCATTTTCGCAGAAGCCGTTCTATTTCCTCGGCAACCACTGATGAGGTAATACGTCCGCCATCCGCTAGGGTTCCCATGCGAGTAATACTGGCATTGAGATCACGAAAATTGGCTGACCAGGTTGCGGCGGGGGAGTGACTAAACTGTAAATACTTTGCCCTGGCTGCTTTGTTAAATGTGACTAAGTAACCGGATTTCTTAGAGAAATTCTCTAATTCGTACTCGATATTGGGTTCTAGGTCTTCAATGCGGTCTTTTAATGACGGTAGTTCGTATGTCCACAGATCTATACGTGCGAGTAGGTCCTCTCTAAAGTCGCCGCTTTGTGATAAGGCGATAAGATCTTGATTGGTGCCTGCGATAAGCTGAAAGTTGCTGCTGACTTCTCTATCGGACCCAAACGGCATAAAGCGCTTATCTTCGATGGCGCGAAGTAACATGGTTTGTTCGTCTATTCCCAGTTCGCCTACCTCATCGAGGAATAGTAATCCGCCGTCGGCTTCTCGTAATAATCCAGGTCTGTCATTGGTAGCGCCGGTAAATGCCCCTTTCTTATGCCCAAACAAGGCGGACATGGCGTTATCCCCTCGTAGGGTTGCACAGTTTACCGATACTAACTTGCCTTCCAGCTTGCCGCGCTGTTTTCGAAGGTCATAGACCCGCTGTGCTAGTTTAGATTTACCCGCACCAGTGGGGCCGGTAATTAGGATGGGTTCATTGGAGCGAATAGATACATGCTCTAGTTGCTCGATCATCTTGTTAAAGTGAGCGTTATTGGTTTCGATCCCGCCTTTCAGATAGGTAGTACCTTCTTTATGCTCTTTCTGGAATCGAGAGGCGATTTGATCATACTTGGATAGATCCAAGTCAATGATTTGATAGTGCCCCGCGACAGTGGATTCCCGTTTGGCGGGGGAGGTTTGAATTAACTGTCCTGGTAAATAACCGGCTTCTGTCAGTAAATATAAACAAATCTGAGCGACGTGGGTACCGGTGGTGATATGGGTTAAATAGGTTTCTGTGCTGGAACGAAATCGATAACCGCGGGCAAAATCCAATAACACGCTGTAAACGGTTTCAAAGTCCCAGGGATCGGGAAAGCTCAGATGATTGTGCACGACGGTGGTTTCTGGCGAAATTCGTTGAATATCTGCGGTCACCTGGTCGGCGAGGGTTTGTGCTTTGGGATCAAAGAGTAATTCCAACCGATCGATGAGTAAGTCGTCATGCTGGCACATCGAGATCGTGGGTCGCCATTTGTCCCAGCGCTTATCGCCCTTACCGCGGCGGTCCATGGTGGTACCAAGTATACTGATAGCTACTGTTTTCATGTATCAATAATAGTATGTACATATCAATAAAGATAGGTAAATAGAATGGGCAACGTTTTTATAGGATCTGCCCTACTTACCTGTTAAAACTTTTTATTCTTATAAAACAGCAGGTTATAAGTTTTATTGGGATGTATTTTGGTTTTTCTTCAAAGTTGGCACTTTAATCGCTATAGAGTAAGCCAAGTAGAGATAAATCAAGATGGGCATTCAATAGCAAGTGGCTAATGACCGTTAGTGGTGATGCCCAAAAACACAATAAAGAGAACAAAGGAAATTAACAATGACTCAACAACCTTATGAAGTAATGCAGGACGGTGGTGTACCCATTAAGTCTTGGACTCGAGGTGTTCCGTTTGAGCCAGCCGCAAAGGAACAGCTGAAGAATATTTCACGGATGCCGTTTATCCATCAATGGGTCGCAGCAATGCCTGATGTGCACCTAGGAAAGGGTGCGACGATTGGAAGTGTCGTGCCGACCGTTGGTGCTGTGATTCCAGCTGCGGTGGGAGTGGATATTGGTTGCGGCATGATGGCCGTAAGAACCAGCATTCGCGCACAGGATCTACCGGATAATTTGGCGGGTGTACGTTCTGCGATTGAGCGTGCCGTGCCACATGGGCGCTCCGCCAGGGCACGAGGAAGTCGCGATAAAGGCGCGTGGTCAAATATACCTGATGATGTTGCCGCTGCTTGGGGACCGATATCGGCGCAGTTTGAAGTGCTAAAAGAAAAGCACAAGGTGCTTAGGAATACTAACAACATTAACCACTTGGGTACGCTGGGTACAGGTAATCACTTTATTGAAATGTGTCTAGATGAACATAATTCTGTGTGGTTGATGCTACACAGTGGATCACGGGGTGTTGGGAATAGGATAGGTACTCATTTTATCGAAACCGCAAAAAAAGATATGGAGCGCTGGCTAATACAGTTGCCGGATAAAGACCTGTCGTATCTGCCAGAAGGTAGTGAGCACTTTGATCAATACGTGGAAGCGGTGGAATGGGCGCAGAACTTTGCACGGATTAACCGCGAAGTGATGATGACAAGAGTGATTGCGGCAGTAGGCGATGCTCTAGGTTTTCCCTTTGAGGCGAGAATGGAGGCGGTAAACTGTCACCATAACTATATTTCTCGCGAACATCACTACGGGAAAAATGTGATTGTGACACGTAAAGGCGCGGTAAGAGCGCAGGCAGGCGAAATGGGCATTATCCCCGGTAGCATGGGAGCGAAGTCGTTTATCGTACGCGGGCTAGGTAACGAAGAAAGTTTTTGCAGTTGTAGCCATGGTGCTGGCCGTGTGATGTCGCGAACCAAGGCGAAAAAGCTGGTGTCTCTTGAAGAGCATATTCAGGCAACGGCAGATGTCGAATGTCGAAAAGACGCGGGTGTGATCGATGAAACGCCGTCAGCATACAAGCCCATTGAAAAAGTGATGGAAGCGCAGAAAGATCTTGTGGAAGTGGTATATACCCTCAAGCAAGTGGTGTGCGTAAAAGGATAGGAAGCAAAAATGAATACAGTAGAAAGCGGTATTAGCACGGATGTTGTTATCGATGGTGCCCAGGGAGAGGGCGGCGGGCAGGTATTTAGAACATCGTTGTCGTTGGCAATGTGTCTGGGTAAATCCGTGCGGATAGAAAATATCCGCGCTGGTAGGGCTAAACCAGGGTTGCTGCGCCAGCACTTAACCTGTTTGCGGGCGGCGCAGACGATTTGTAATGCAAAGGTAATTGGCGATGACTTAGGGTCAACGGAAGTGGTGTTTGTCCCTGGAACGGTGAAGGCGGGGGAATACCATTTTCAGATTGGATCCGCTGGTAGCACAACCTTAGTATTTCAAACGGTGTTGTTGCCATTGCTGTTGGCCGATGAGGTGAGTGAATTGTATCTTGAGGGCGGTACGCATAATGGTATGTCGCCAAGTTATGATTTTATTGTGGAGTGCTTTCTTCCCGTATTGCAAAGCTTAGGGTGCCGAGTTGAGACCTCTCTTGAGCAGGTTGGTTTCTATCCGGCGGGTGGTGGCGCTTGGCGTGCGCGGATTTATCCAATGAACGCTGCGAGCGGTATTGATAAGGTTGACCTTGTGACTCGCGGTGGCCAACAGGCGGAGCTAGCGATGGCGATGTCATCAAAAATACCTGAGCATGTTACGCAGCGCGAGCTGACCCATATTCAACAGCGATGCCGTTGGTCTGAGTCCGTATTGCGTCAACGGTTAGTGAAGTCCTCAGGTCCTGGCAATATCGTATCGTTGCAGGTGAACATGGGTAATATTACTGAAGTGTTTGAATGTGTTGGAGAGCGAAATCTCAGTGCGGAGAAAGTTGCGAGCAGAGCGATTACGCAAATGAATCGATATTTGCGTGCGGGTGTTCCTGTTGGTGAGTACTTAGCAGATCAACTTTTGTTGCCAATGGTTTTGGGAAGTGGAGGTAAATTCCGCACCCTTAATCCTAGTATGCATCTACTAACGAATATTGATGTTATTCGAATGATGAGTAGGAAATCGATAACAGCAGAAAAGATAGAAGAAGACTGCTGGGAAATTTCAGTAACAGGAAATTCTGAATAAATAAAAAATATTTGTATAAATGGCAATTATACTGTTGACATAAATCTCGTTAGGTCTAACATTGCGTCCAACAGATTAACACTGACTGACAAAACTTATGATGACATTTATATATAGCGTAACTTCACCGTATAAAAAATAATTGCGAATTCCGTTATGGAAGGCGCATATGGCCTTCCGTACTAAAAAGTCGGTAGGCCAAAGGCCACCGGCTTTTTTTATGCAAAAAATTCATCAATTTACGAGCACAATAAATATGCCAATGTTGACCCACAGCACAAGTGAAATGATAAGAATGCAACGCTCTAGTTGTAACCTGTCTGTAGTGGTGAATGCTCACAATGGCATGTTTATTCATTATTGTTATAAAAAACCTCTCATGGTCGAGGTTTTGGGACCCTAGCCTTTCGAAATACCGGAAGGCAGCTGCCAACCGGTAAAAATAGAGATTCTATTAAACCCCCGGTTGGTCATTCCAATCGGGGGTTTTTTATTGCGTGAACAGAATGCGTTGCCGAAGTGAATTTTGTTATGTATTAGGTCTATATTAGAGGTATGGCATGGGAAGCTCTGTTTAAGCCTTACTGATAAAGGAGAGTGTGTAATATGAGAATTTTGAGATTGAATAAGTCCGGTTTTCCTATTGCGTGGTTGTCTCGGGAAGAGGCGGTAACGCTCTATGTGAAGGATCGTGTGGTTTGGAGTCTTGGTGATGATTCATCAACAATGGTTGGTGGAATAAATTGCAAAGGTGAACGTACATCGGTGTCGTTATCTTCCATTATTGCGGTTGATGGCACCGCAAAAAAGAACAGTTTTGTACCTGCGTTGAGTAATCGATTGTTATTTCGTCGAGATGATCATCGTTGCTTGTACTGTGGTTTAGCATTTGATGATCACGTGTTAACACGGGATCACATTATTCCCAAGGTACAGGGTGGCGCGGATAGTTGGACTAATGTGATTACCGCATGCGCGCGGTGTAATCATCACAAAGGTGGTCGAACGCCGGAACAAGCGGGTATGGAATTATTGGCCATTCCATTTGCGCCCAATGCATTTGAATTTATGTATTTGGCAAATCGTCAAATTCGTGGCGATCAAATGGAATATTTGCAAGCGCGATTCTCAGGACAGAGACAGTGGCTTGCAGCATAAAATGTAGAATTAGAAAAGAAAGAGGGTAGGACAATGACGTTATGGAAAACAATTACTGTTGCCGATAACGAAAGAGCATTCGTGTTCCGTAGAAATCGACTAGAAACCGTATTGGATGCGGGGCAACATCGAGTCTCATTAATGAATGGGAAAATAACGTACGAATTATACAAGATCAGTGATGTTGTATTTAATCAAAATAAGAACAGTACCGGTTCGACAGCGTATTGCTAGTACCGAACGATAGGTAGTTAAGGAAGTAGTATCATGGATAGATTAATCGTTGGAGCGGGAGCTCACGTTTGGTCTAGGGAACAAATGCGAGAAGAGATGCTATTGGTATTGGATCAATCCAATCCCAGTATTTTCTTTGAAAGATTGCATGTGTTGGGGGTGTTGGCCGAATGGATACCCGAGTTAGATTGTCTTTTTGGTGTTCCTCAACCGATAAAGCATCACCCTGAAGTGGATACCGGTGTGCATACCATGATGGTGGTGGATATTGCACAAGCGCGGTTTGATCATCCCATTGTCACCTGGGCGGCATTGTTGCATGATCTAGGTAAAGGGCTAACCCCAAAAGACGAGTGGCCAAGTCATCGGTTGCACGAAATCAGAGGGGTTAAACCGATCAAGGCTGTGGGTGAGCGTCTGGATATACCGCAGGAATATACTGAGCTGGCTGCACTAGTCTCGGAGCATCACCTACGGTGTCATAAATTATTGGAGATGCGACCTCGATCCGTCATGCGTCTATTAGAGGCTCTGGATGCAATTGATAACATTGATCGATTACGTTTGTTTGCGCAAGTCTGTGAGGCAGATGCCTGTGGTCGATTAGGGTTTGAAAAGCGTTATTATCCGCAATCACAATTATTGGTTGAATGTGCTGAAGCTGCACGAGGTGTTGATACCTATGCACTTCAACAAGAAACGAAGGAAGTACGGAACTTACCGGAAAAAATCCGACGCTTTCGTATTTCTGCTATTCGGCAGGTAATGGCGGAATATAGAAAGACGAGTAGGGCAGCATAGCCACCGTCAGCGATACAATAGATGTATAGAATAAAAATTTAGGAGCAGTAACGATATGAGCAGTAAAACACAATATTTGATTGAAAAAGGTCTGCTTAAATCGGCTCCTAAATTCATTGAAACCGGTGTGCAGTATGAAGTGGTGATGGGATCCATTGCCTATGGTGTTGCAGAAGATCATTCCGATATGGATGTGTATGGTTTTGCTATTCCACCTCGAGATTGGGTGTTTCCACACTTACGTGGGGAGATCCCAGGGTTCGATGAAGCGGGGCCTAGATTTGACCAACTTCAGCAGCATCATATGATGGACAATAGTGCTGTGGGTGGAAAAGGCCGGGAGTATGATCTAACCCTCTATTCTATCGTAAAGTACTTTCGACTATTGATGGAAAACAATCCTAATATTGTCGATTCACTGTTTGTTCCACGGAATTGTATTTTATATAGCACAAGCATTGGTGAGCGAGTCAGAGAGCGAAGAAAAATATTCTTACACAAAGGGTGTTGGCCTCGTTTTAAAGGTTATGCCTATGCTCAAGTGCACAAAATGAAAACCAAGGTGCCGGAAGGTGGCAGGAAGAAAACGGTAGAAAAGTATGGCTACGATGTAAAGTTCGCCTATCACGTGGTGCGGTTACTCAATGAGGTGGAACAAATCCTGGTAGAGCAGGATTTGGATCTTGCGAGAAACAAAGAACAGCTTAAAGCGATTCGGCGTGGAGAATGGACGCAAGAAGAAGTAGAGTGCTATTTTTCTGACAAAGAAAGCCAACTAGAACAGGTGTATCTTGATAGCACATTGCCTGCAATGCCGGATAAGGCTGAGATAAAACAGCTATTGATGGATTGCTTGGAAGAGCATTATGGCTCGTTGTCAGAGTGTGTAACCAGGCAAGATGATGCAACACTGGCCCTGCGAGAAATAGAAGCGATTGTACAGCGAGTGAATACAAAAATATAAAGGAGAGTAGTGCAATGAATTGTGTAATGTTCATTGGCCTACCAGCACGCGAGAAGTCGACGTTCTATCTAGAGAATTTTTATCAAACACATATAAGAATTAATCTGGATGTACTGCAAACACGACGCAGAGAAAGGATGTTGTTTACAGCCTGTTTGGAGGCAAAGCAACCTATCGTTATCGATAACGCTAATTCAACAATGGTGTGTCGAGATCGATATTTTGATGGTTTAAAGAAGCATGGATTTGACGTAGATGGATTTTACTTTGGTTCTCATTCGGATTTACGGAATATAGAGCGCCGAGGTAGCGTTAGTGATATTGAGTTTCCCTGTTATGAGGAAGGATTCGACTCATTACATTATGTTACTACAATGGCGGGAGGATTCGTGGTGGAGGAGTTTGATAGGCTTGAAGCTAATATTGCTTTAGGTCAATAGAAGCCCGAATATGACAGAGATATTACAGGAGTATTGCCGCGTTTTTTGCTAGACATCGTAGTTAAAAACAGTTCCAATACTCCTGTCATTCTAAATAAAAGGAAAAAACATATTAATTTATCTAACAATAATACCAATTTCAGCATTTGTAGCTTCAATCTTTTCAACTATATCGCCCCTCCTAATGCGTATTATGATCTCGACAATATCTATTCCGAAAAACAATGGAATAGGAAAGAGCGTTGGATCAGTCAACAACTCAGTGAGCTAGCCCCTGATATCGTGGGTTTTCAGGAAGTTTTTAGTCCAACAGCACTTAAAGCACTGGTTGCTAAGCAAGGTCTGAATCATTTTGTGACCGTATCAAAGCCCAATAAACGCAGTCAATATGTCTACGAATCACCGGTGGTGGCGTTAGCCTCACGATACCCGATCGTGTCTGCTGATACGGTAAAAGCCAGTGCCCATTTAGTGCGTAAGCTTGGGTTGTCTCCGTCTTTCCAGTTTAGCCGTCCACCGATTCGAGCTATTATCCAAGTGGATGATTTTTCAAGGATATTGGTGTACGTGGTGCATCTAAAATCGAAACGACCAATAATGGATGAGCGTGAAGAAAACACAGAGAAACAGATGGCGACTACGATTTTAGCAGAAGTACAAGGTCGCTGGGCATCCACTATTCAGCGCGGCACAGAATCTGCAGTGTTGTACCATGACATGGTGCAACAGACGAAAAAATCGGAACTGCCAGTGATTGTGATGGGTGACCTTAATGACACCATTGAATCAGAAGCGTTGCAGCCGTTAATTGATTGCCAACAGCTGGATAAGTTAGATGGAAAATTTATTGGCAGTATGACGTTAGCCGATCGACGAGCGGTTCAACGTTATTCACTGTATGACGCCTATGATATTCAAGAAAGTCCAAGCAAGGAAGAAAGGCAGTCGACGCACTATTTTGCAAATAAAGGCAGTGCCTTAGATTACATTTTGATGTCGAAAGATTTTCATCATGATTATGATCAAAGTTTAGCGAGTGTGGTGGACTATCGAGTGAGTGATGCACATCTTATCAATCCACATTCTATCCATGATGCCGAATGTTCTGATCACGCTCCAGTGATGGTCACCGTGGAAATCAGATTTTAAAAAGACTAAACGAAAGTAACGTTTTTAAAAACTTCTTTGTACTTATGTTCCAACTCAACTAGTGTGATGAAAGACTTGTAAAGAGGAATTACTTGCAGTTTTACGAGCGATAACCGTAGTAGATCATTAATCAACCTTCGGTACGCCCTATGAACTCTTTGACGCAATGGAAGTTGTCTCGTGTTGTTATTTTTTGTCTATGTTCTTTGTTTATTCTCAGTGCCTGTGATAATCCTGGGTCTTCAGATGGTGGTAGCCAGGATCGCTTTGTCGGTGACACTGAATTACCTGTGGAAGAGGGTTCGGTAGATAGTGATGAGGAAGTTGATGGTGATCCTATTCTTCTCGCAAATCAATGCTTTACTATTCAATCGGTGCTTACGGAAAATGTTATTTCGAGGCGCTGGAATACATCGGACGATGATGAGTATCTGATAGACGAAAGTAGGCAGCATCACGGTGAATCATTTTTCTTTAAGGCGACAGGGTTGGGTCGTTATATGCTCTATGACACCCTTCAACAGGTGTTAGGTGTTGAGTGGACTGATGATGATTTTACGATTAAACCACTAAAAGATTTTAGCCAAATAGCGGAATGGGCCGTTGAATTCATTGAAGATACTGTCAGGTTCACCTCGGTATCCGAGCAGGCCGTATTATCCTTAAGTGATAAAAATGAATTTGCGCTAGTCGATCCAAATATTGATACTGAATCTATTTCTACGGCCACGCAATTTCGATTAACCAGTAGTGATCAGTGTGCAATATTCCCAGAAGCGGAGCTTAATGCTCAGATAACGGTGGAAGGTGATCCAGTGCATCCCTTTGCGGCCAATGATAGTAGCGCACCAGTATGGGGAATCGCAGATAGCCATATCCATATTTCTGCCTATGAATTTATCGGCGGACGAGTCAATCATGGTGCGCCCTTTCATCGTTATGGTATTACCCACGCGCTAAATAGCTGTATGCCTATTCACGGCCCTTTTGGCAGTACCGCTTTTCTTGAGAATTTTCTTTCTTATAACTCAGTGATTAGATTTCATGATACGCAAGGTTACCCCACGTTTAGGGATTGGCCGAGCCATGGATCATTAACTCATCATCAAACCTATTACCGTTGGATAGAACGTACCTATCGAGGAGGTGTACGCTTGCTTGTGAATCAATTGGTTGCTAATGAAATCTTATGTGAATTGTATCCCTATCGTGATTACAGTTGTAATGAAATGGATAGCATTGATTTGCAATTACAACAGATGCAAGACATGCAGGATTATATTGATGCGCAGCATGGCGGTGCCGGTAAGGGGTGGTTCCGGGTTGTGTCCAGTCCTGAAGATGCGAGATCGGTGATTCAGGAAGGAAAGCTGGCGGTATTATTAGGAATAGAATCAGCTGCACTCTTTGATTGTTTTGACAAACCACAGGGGGTTGGTTGTACAAAGGAGAGTATTGATGCCTCTATCGATAAATATGTTTCTTCCGGTGTGAGTGGTTTCTTCCCGATTCACGAATTTAATAATGCGCTTGGAGGAGCAGGCTTGTTTGGCCCCAGCAAAATATTCCTCAATATAGGCAATAAGCTGACAACGGGGGACTATTTTGCGGTGGAGGAGTGTCCAGAGGGTGAGTACGATCATAAACAGACATCATTTTATCCCGAGAGTGATGTGAGTCCCTTTAAAGAAATACTGCGTTTTTTTAGTCCATTAATGAATCCAATTTTACCCAGTTACGATCAGAGTCTTGTATCCCACTGTAATACAGAAGGAATTACTGAATTGGGGGAGTATTTGATTCATCGTATGATGGATGAAGGCATTATTATTGAGACCGATCATATGTCTGCGAAAATGCGTAACCAAGTGATTACTATGGCAGAGATTCGAGGGTATTCAGGGTTAATATCCAGTCATACTGGGGCGGGTGGTCGGACAACAACATCTCAGCTTGAGAGAATACGAGATCTTGGCGGTTTGGCCTTCCCTCTGCCCCGTTCTGCTGCAGCGTTTAAAGATGAAGTCATACGGCTGACGGAGCTTATGTCGGCTGGACCCCATCCGGTTGGTATCGGTTTTGGATCAGATGTTAACGGCTTAGCGCATCTACCTAGCCCAAGAAATGACAATAATATCAATCCTGTACAATACCCATTTGAATCTTTCGATGGCAAAGTTATCTTTGAGCGACAAAAGACTGGAGAACGAGAGTTCGATATTAATATTGACGGTGTAGCACACTATGGGTTGTATCCTGATTTTCTACAGGATATGCGTCAATTAGGCATGAGCGAAGAGCAAATGCAGCCAGTGTTTCAATCCGCAGAAGCCTATCTCAAAATGTGGGAGAGAGCGGAGGCTTTTTCTGAGGCGCAGGATCAATAAAATCCTTGTTGGGTATCCCAGAGTAATTTTGGGTGGGTACATTCGTTAGCGACCAACCCACGTTGGCGTTCTTTGGGGTATCCCATGCAGTGTGATACATAGGTGACACCGTCTATCTTACGGTGGCGGTTCCTATGCTGGTGGCCGTAAAGATGGAGAGTGCTATTAATGGAACGTAACTGCTGATCGATGATCTGTGTGCCTGCTACCCGGCTAAAATTGAACTCTGGGGTGATATCTTTATAAACAAGGTCACTGTGCTTCCTTTCCTCTTTTGAGGCCATGAGCAATTCTTGTAGCGGTAGAAAATGGCTAAAAGAAATAACAGGGGCATCATAGGATTCAGATAAAACGGGTTTGTTGAGATTTAAGAAATAATCGGCAGTGTTTCCGCCTTTCCAATCTGGCCATTGGGTGAGAAAGAAGTCACTCCACATCTCCTGGGTTCTATCTTTTTCACACTTTTTAGATGCATACAGACTTGCCGGATTTTCTTCTGGGCTGTGGTACCAGGAAAATAAGGGTACTAGCCATATCGAGTTATCTTGTGAGCCAACTTTTTGCGGCGCAGTAAACACAGCCAGTTGCTGGCATAGGTCCCGTATAGCATTAAACTTATCGACAGATGTTGCAAATTTCGCCTGATCGTTAGCATCTTTATTACGCTTTCGAGCTATCCATAGTTCATGATTGCCTGGTATAAATCCAACCCATCGATAACGTTGTTTCATGGCTTTTAATAACACGGCCAAACGCTCCATATCATCCGTTGCGTCACCGGCAATAATGAGTGCATCATTTTGATATGCGTGAAGATCGAGATTAAGTAACGCGGTTAGATTTTCTTCGTAATCAATATGGACGTCAGAAATCCCCCATACACGGACGGGTGCGTTAAGGTCGTGTTGTGTTTGACTAATTTCTTGATTCAAAGGATACACCTAGTGATAAATAATTGTGCTGTCAGTGTGTCACAAAATAAATAATTCAAAAAGGATAAAAATATCCTTGTGCCTTGTTGGTGAACTGTCTATAGTTCGCATCACGTTATCAATGACGTGAATCACTTATTTTATCTAACCAGGAGGCCCCATATGATTTTTACCACAATGATGATGACAGTATTGGGCTTCGCAGCACGTTCTTCTTCTAAGAACAGACCATTTAGCTAACGCAATGGTTATCTATCCGGTCTTCGGATAGCGAAACTTCCAACGTAATCGACACTATTAATCCTCTGGGATTGGTCCGTGTTGCATTTGCCTAATACCTCTTTGATCACCGATGTCTTTCCTTCCATGGGATTGTTATGTCTGTGATTTAGCAAACACAGTTTGGCTTGGGAAAATTTTCTCAGGCACGGGATTTCTACGCCCAAAAAAAGGCAATAGAAGTCTCATGAAGGAAAAATAATGGGAACATATATTCAAGACATTCCTTTTGAAGGGAATGCTCGCGTGCGTCTGATGATGTCTGACGCAAACTGGCTAGAAAGCAATGCGGTGGAACAACTGAAGAAAACGGCTGAACTTCCCTGCATGTGTTGTGGCATTGGGTTGCCAGATCTGCATCCAGGAAAAGGGCAGCCCATTGGTGCGACCTTTGTTAGTCATAATTGTATTTACCCCCATCTGGTCGGCAGCGATATTGGCTGTGGTATGGGTTTATGGAAATTGGATGTCGCAGCAAAAAAGGTCAAATTGGATCGGTGGGTGAAGAAACTGGTGGGGTTAGATGGCGAATGGTCTGGAGATAAAGAGCAATGGTTGAAAAGTCAGGGTATCGAATATAACGAAACCCCTTTTGATGACGTAGACCATGGCCTTGGCACTATCGGTGGGGGTAATCACTTTGCTGAAATTCAGCGGGTAGAGAAGGTATTTGATGGACAAGCACTGGAGAAGATTGGGTTGGATAAACAATCCGTTGTGCTGTTGGCCCATAGTGGCTCGAGAGGTTTAGGTCAGAAAATATTGCGTCAACATGTTGATACCTTTGGTGCCCAAGGGCTGATGACAAATGATGAGTTAGGTGATTCTGCGAGCCAGTATCTACGACAACATAACTATGCAGTGCGATGGGCAATCGCGAATCGTGCGCTTATTGCTAGGCGCTTTTGTGAAGCCCTTAATGTAAAAAGTCAATTGTTGATGAACGTATCCCACAATACGGTAACGGCATTGAATAAGGCAGATGAAGAAGCAATGAAACTGTCACCGGATAGTGGAGACGATGTGAAGTCAGAAAAAAGTCGCTTTTGGATTCACCGCAAAGGCGCCAATCCGACTGACCAAGGAATGGTGATGATACCTGGATCGAGAGGAAGCCTCAGTTATCTTGTTAGACCTAGAACTGAGGACAACGAGGCATTGGCAAAGGGAGGATTCTCCTTAGCCCATGGTGCAGGGAGAAAGTGGAAACGTAGCGATACCAAAGATCGGCTTAAAGGTCGATACAAGGCAAAGGATTTGATGGTAACCGAGCTGGGGAGCCGCGTAATTTGTCAGTCAAAAGAGCTGCTCTATGAAGAAGCGCCGCAGGCGTATAAGAATATCGATGTAGTTGTACAGGATATGGTTGGAGCGGGAATGATTGATGTTATTGCGTCTTTTGCGCCGTTAATCACCTATAAAACACGGACATCGTAGACGAAATAATAGTGATGAAAATGAATAATAAAACAAATGCAGGAAATAAGGCGATCTGGATGCAGCTAACCGCTGGTCAGGGTCCAAAAGAATGCGGTTGGGTAGTGGCCCAATTGCAGCAACGTATCATGCGGGAAGCAATATTGCAGGGATTAACGGTGGAACGGATTGAGTCATTGGCATACGAGAAAATGTACCGAAAACAAGATCTATTCGAGCCAGAAACATTCCTTTCGGTTTTATTGCGCATAGAAGGTAAAGGGGCGGATAGTTTTTCTAAACAATGGGAAGGCGCTATTAAGTGGCAAGGTGAAAGCCCTTATCGCCCTAAGCACAAACGTATTAACTGGTTCGTGGGCGTGCAATTGTTGGAAATTCCGGTGATTAAGTCGATCGATCTACAGCAGCTCGCGAAGGACGTTGATATGGAGTCGATGCGCTCCAGTGGTCCTGGTGGTCAGCATGTGAATAAGACCAACAGCGCGGTTCGACTTACCCATCGCCCCACAGGAATAAAGGTGAGAGTAGAAACTGACAGATCCCAGCATCGGAATCGTCAGATCGCAATGGAACGGTTGCAGTTGCTGTTAAGCGAGGAAGGAAAAAACGAAAAGAAAGATCAGGATAGGCAGCGTTGGTTGAGCCACTATCAAGTGGCAAGAGGAAATCCAACAAAAATATTTCACGGCTCAGAATTCTACGAAAAACGTTAGGGTCGATTACGACGAATACACTTATTGGGAGAATAATTATGTTGTATCTATTAGTGCCCCTGGGGCGAAAACGAGAAAGAAGCAGAAAAAACACAACAATACTCGTTAGTCTATTGATGGTGAAGAATAATGAAGCGCGACGACGTAAAAGAGATTATCGCATGCTTAGGTGGTGAGAGAGAAATATACCACTATTTCAAAGATCGGTACTGCTTGGACATGCTGGGGTTGGTAATGGACCAACAGAAAAGAGAATACCTAACGATCACGGAAATAAAATCCTGTGATCTTAACCGCTATATACAAAAGCCAAATGTTAAGGCGATGTTAAAGCACTGCGGAAATGGAAGGGTATATAAATCGGACCTAGAGACACTGTGGCCTAGTGAACTCCTGCCACTGGTAACGCAACTTACTGGTTGGGGGGATAGTGATCGTGGTTGGGACCAGACAACGCGTAATCAATGTAACTTAGTGCTCCAATTGAATTTCGATAATAAACATACCCAAGATTACCAGCGCTTGGTAAAACCGGATGATCACTACGGACCGTTTGAGTACTGGGGGCACCCTGTATCGGAGGGGCGCGCAAAGACTATGTCGTGGGTACGAATGGATATTAACTTTGATACGAATGAGGTTCTCATAGAAGAGATCCAAAACGACTGGTTACGCAAAGCCCACTCTATGTTTGGATATATCAAAAAAGGCCTAAAGAAGAGACCTGATGTAAAGCCGAGTTATTTTTGTAGCGAGATTATGGGTGGTTTCGAAGATCTGGAGTGTTATGTGGAAACTGTATTGGCACCGTACCAAAAAACATGGGCGGAAGCTTCCATGATGGCGGCGATACGGTTTATTCGATACACATTGGGTATTGATAATATCTATTACCATAGTTTTTCGACAGGAAATAAGATCAAACAAATTTGTGGGGATCCACCTAAATCGATGTATACAACATTACCGAAACAATTTGGTTTTGAATTGACCGAACATGCGCCAGAATTTTTGATGCAAGATAAGCGGGCAAGACGCTATATCAAAGCGATCGATAACTCGCAATGGCACAAGCTAGCGGCATAATAAAATTTTATGCACTTCGTACAGTATCCAGCGCTGACATAGGATTCACATAAGTTCTATTCAGCGCTGTTGCAACCGCTTGGCAAGTTATCATTCCAGAGTGAATATTGAGCCCGGCCATAAGATGTTTATCTTGCTTGAGTGCGTCAAGTCCATGATTTGCCAATGTGAGTACGTAAGGTAATGTTGCATTGGTTAACGCAAAGGTGGCTGTTCTCGCAACGGCCCCGGGCATATTGGCGACGCAGTAGTGAATGATATTATCAACAACGTAGGTTGGGTTTTGGTGGGTGGTGGGATAGCTCGTTTCAAAACAGCCACCCTGATCGATAGCAACATCAACCACCACAGACCCAGGTTTCATCAGTGAAAGCATGTTTCGTGTGAGTAGCTTTGGTGCTGTGGCGCCAGGAACCAATACTGCGCCAATGACAAGATCGGCTTTTTTGATACAGTGTTCGATGGAATCCGTTGTACTATAAAGGGTCTGTAAGCGACCAGGGTAGCGCTCTTCCAATTGCGCTAAACGGGGTAACGAACGATCCAAGATCGTGACATTTGCGCCCATACCTATCGCAATGTGCGCAGCGTTAGAGCCCACAACTCCGCCCCCAATAATACATACATCTGCAGGAGCGACACCTGGTACCCCGCCAAGTAATATACCCGCGCCCCCTTGGGCTTTTTCTAAGCAATGGGCACCTTCTTGTATGGAAAGCCTACCGGCAACTTCTGACATGGGTGTGAGTAATGGCAAGGTTCCTTTGTCATCAGTAATGGTTTCATAAGCGATAGCGCTAACGCGAGATTGTATCAATAACTCAGCTTGCTTAGGGTCAGGAGCAAGATGAAGGTAGGTCAATAATAATTGCCCTGGTTGGAGCATTTCACATTCATTGGCCTGTGGCTCCTTAACCTTGACGATCAACTGTGCTTGTTCAAAAATCTCTCGAGCGCTATGGGCAATAGACGCACCAGCGCGAGTATATTGCTGGTCATCTGTACCAATGCCCATGCCACAGTCATGTTGTACAAGTACCTGGTGGCCATGCTGGATAAGCTCGCGAGCCCCAGTGGGCGTTATACCCACGCGATATTCGTGGTTCTTGATCTCCGTAGGTACACCAATCAGCATGGGGTTATCCTCTCAATAGACGCAATCTACATTCATTGTGCTTAGGTTAAGTATACGAAATGTCCTTCGGGATTATTTCTGTTTGTTTCGTCAAATTGGCTAAATAACAGTAATAATTATGGTATATGCTTAGGAAATACGAAATATATGCCGAATGGTGGTGATATGAGTAATTTGTCCGGTTTGGGTAAAATAGATAAAGCCATACTCCGCGAATTGCAAAAAGAAGGGCGGATTACCTATTCAGAGCTTGCCAAACGCGTGGGGCTATCCACGAGTCCCTGCTTGGAACGAGTCAAAAAGATGGAGCGTGAAGGGATTATTCAAGGCTATACCGCATTGTTAAACCCTCATTATCTTGATGCCGGATTGGTCGTATTTGTGCAGATAAGACTAAAGCGGTCTTCTCAAGATATTTTTGAAGAGTTTAAACACTCAGCCATTGGATTGGATGAGGTTCAAGAATGCTATTTGGTATCAGGAAATTTTGATTACCTGATTAAAGCCAGGGTACCGGATATGGATGCCTATCGAAAATTCCTCGGTAGCACGTTACTCACTTTACCGGGCGTTCAAGAATCGACAAGTTATGTGGTAATGGAGCAAGTGAAAGAAACCATGAATATCTCCATTCCAGACAAATAATGGGGTATAGATAATTGAGTATGGATAGTGGCGTGTGGATGGTCGCGAAAAATATCTAGCATAGAATATGCTTATAACCACAAAATTGGGCAGCAATCGTGAATTTCTCTGGGTAAATTGATAAGCTAGCGGCTTACATACTTGTGAATACGAGAATAAATAACAGGGAAGAGTAATGAAAACAGTAGGTATAGTGGGGGGGATTTCTCCAGAGTCCACAATTGATTACTACCAAAAAATAATTTCTAAATATTGCAAGAAAGACGCGAGTGGAAATTATCCTCAGATAATTATTAACAGTATCAATATGCATAAGATGCTCAGCTTAATGCAGGATAATCAGTATCAAGAACTTGTAGAGTTCCTAGTTTCTGAAATTGATAGCCTTAGAAAAGCAGGTGCAGATTTTTGCGTGCTTGCATCTAATACAGCACACATTGTATTTGATCAACTCCGTCAACAGGCATCCATACCTTTAATAAGCATTGTGGAAGCTACCTATAGAACAGTGATACAACAGCAGTGCAGTCAGGTAGGGTTATTTGGTACAAAATTCACCATGAAAGGCGGATTCTATAATGAAATTCTTTCGAAAAATGGTATTACGGTGATCACCCCTAATGAAAAAGACCAAGACTATATTCACCAAATATATATGGATGAATTGGTGAAAGGCATCTTTCGCGATGATACCCGTGAGAATCTAATTCAGATTGCTGAAACGCTAACGCATGAGAACGATATACAAGGACTTATCTTAGGGGGAACTGAACTGCCGCTCATCTTAAAACAAGATGATATTCCCACACTATGTCTATTTGATACCGCAGAGATTCATACAGATGAATTGGTAAATGACATGTGTAGTGCTTGATGTTCAATATAGGGGTAGCGTTTCTATACCATCTATATCTGTTCCTAAAAATTCATAAAATGACTACTTTCTTATTGGATCTGATGAAATTGAATATTCAGAAGAAGAAAAGAATACGCATCGCCATGTGGGTCTAGACGCTAAAGTCTGAGAGGGATAGCAGGGATGACTCTGTTCGACATATTGGGCCCGATCGCCATTCTAGGTGGTGTCAGTGGAGCCGCGGCAATAGGCTATGATCAAAATGGACTTACTTTTAGTCTGATATTTTGGGTCTTTTGTGCGATTTCGTAGGGAGACGTCCCAGGGCGCTGCTCTGTAATTGGAGTTAGTGCTCAATTCTTGCCGGTGCGCATTAGGCAATGATTAGTTGCTATGAATCGAGTTGATGTGAGGTCGAAATGGCTACATATCAAAGCGGATTTAGTAGACTGTCTGTGTCTTCTGGGTGCGGACAGTTACACAGGGTTATAGCGTGGCTTGATCGCCAGATCCCTTATACCCAAATTACTACAAAATAATACAAATGCACTACAAATTTCAACGCTGCGAGAAAGGCTGTCATCTATATAATTAGCAGCTCGATCGTGGCAGTGAGTTAATGATTTGGATTTCACATGATATTGTCGACCATAATAATCCTCCCAAACATTTCCATAATAAGGATAGATAAAATGGATTTTTTCTCAAATAAAAGCTTATCAGTAGCATGGTTGCAGAGTTCTTCACTAGTAAGAACGTTGTTTGTAATATTTACTGTTGTTTTACTTTCTGCCTGTAAAACCAGTAACCCCATTGATCCAATATTGGCAATAGGTGATGATGGCGCTACCCACCTCAAATGGACCAGCCCCCACCAAGATATTTCACATTTTAATATCTATTTCTCGACGCTAGAGGGAACTGCATCGGAAGGCCAAAAGATTGGGCCAGTTCCAGAATCCGCTCAAAAGCGAAATGGTACTTATACTCATGCAGGCCTGAACAACGGCGTAACCTATTACTATGTTGTTACCGGTGTGAGTGTTGAAGGTGAAGAATCAACGCCTAGCATTGAGGTTAGCGCTACACCAGTAGAAGCTCCAGCAGAAGCAATCAATGGAAGGTTTCTATCGCTGGGCCTAAATGACGATGTTATTCGTGACTATGGAACAGGACTCGAGTGGCAACGGTGCAGTGTCGGACAGACTTGGAATCAATTGCAGAAAAATTGTGAAGGAGATCGGGCTACTTTTGATTGGCAAGCTGCGAACGGCTTGACAGCTCCGGGGAATTTTCGATTACCAACGTTGTATGAATTGCAGACGCTGATTTACTGCTCTACTGCAGAGGTATATGGTATGGGCCGTCGTTTATGTGATGACGACTCTGCTCAACCAGCGATAGTAGAGGAAGCATTTCCAAATTCAACGCCTGACTCTACTACCGGCTGGACCTGGTCGAGCACTGTTGCATTACTCCCAGGGCGATCCTATAGCATTGGTTTTTATAGCGGTGTCTATGATAATGTTCAGTACCATACTACGCAGGCGGGTGTTCGTTTGGTTCGAGATACTGAATAAGAAAACGCGCTTGCAAGAAAAACCTTGCCGGACTTTACACATTCGGGGATCAAAAATTCACCATTGATCTACAAAGTTTGCTAGATAATGTCGAGCCGTTTGTGTAACGTTTTAGTTGGAGGCTGAAATTATCGGGTCTCGATTAAAGACAAGGCAACAGTGCTTGCAGAATGTACGGCTAGCCTAGCAATTCGCTTGTCCATTCTGCTATGTCCCCTTTCTCGGCCATGGGTGTCCTCACCATTTGTACCTAATGCGCAAATTTCTTCAATTACTGTAGCCAGGCGGGGTAATACATTACGAACGCCATCAACATTGATAGAGCGTTATCCTATATTGTTATTAGTTGAAGACAGGATACTGCATAGCCCCTGCAATCTATCTTCTCGAGAGCTATTTTTTAAGCGCTGACTGAATAATGTACAAAGAAATATACGCTTATGTGAATATGTGGCCGAAGTAGTTAAAGTTCAACACTTTTACCGGCCAGGTTTCTATTTGTCTTATACTTTGCCCTGGGATTCCTATGAATCTATTTAAATCTTAAATCAAGGTCAAAAATATGAAACGAAAGAATGTATTATTCTACATTACTCTAATTATGTTTTCCGTATTGTCATTGAAGGCGCAGGCGGATCCCTGCTCCTGCGATAATTTATCAGCATGCGAGGTCTATGATTCCAGTAACGATGGTGAATTTTTCAGCGCTCAGGACGGCTGGTCATCTCACAACAATCCAACTACCGGTGGAAAAAACGGCCACATATACACGGTGACCAACATCAATGACAGTGGAGATGGCTCTTTACGCGAGGGGTTGGAAGCCGACTGTCCTTTATGGATAAAATTCGATATTGATGAGGATAAACCCGTCATTACCTTGAACAAAGAGATTAAAGTCAAAGGTAACAAGACGGTTGATGGTAGAGGTCACAATATTCGACTTAATACAAAGACCAACATCGATAGCGAGGAATGTGAAGACCCAGAAAATAAGGATATTACCACTAATGGCCTGGTATTATCGAACGTGAAAAATATCATTATCACCCATATTAATTTTGATGATGATTTTGAACGTTGGGAGGAAGACTGCGAGGGAAGTGATGCTATTCAAGTGAGTAATTCCAAAAAGATATGGATCTATCACAATAGTTTTTCTCGATGGTCCGATGGTGCCATTGATGTTAATGATGGTGCCGATAAGATCACCATTTCCTGGAATCGGTTTGAAGATATCAATCAGGCCATTGCCTTACGAAGTGGTCGAATTTCCTTTCACCATAATTACTGTAAAAATGTTTATGGCCGATGCCCAAAGGCTGTCCATAAATATGATAGTAACGTTCGTGTTCACGCGTACAATAATGTTATTAAGGATTGGGGAGATAAGGAAATTGTCGCTGCCGTAAGCCATGATAATGTTCCCAATGACACGGACAAGTCAGTGGAACTGCGTTTTGAATACAGTATATTTATTCCGGGTGATAACTATACCGTCGGGAAGTATTACGATTCTGAAATACTCGATATTCGAGAGTCATTCTATAAAGATAAGGTTTTCGTTGATATTAGAACGAATGGTATCGTCGATGACGATTGGATTTTAACGTCTGAAGATATCTCCGATGTAGAAGAATGTAGGAATGAGGATTGCTTTAAGGAGCTTAGATCGACAGTAAGGAATTCCGCTGGGCACCGTTAAATCCGGAGTTACAAACCCAATGACGATAGACTCTATCAAAGCAATGAACGTAGTGCCCTAAAAAATATGAATGTAATGATGATGAATTTATTCTTATTATGGTAAGAATAGATTCATCATAACGTCGAGTGTACTTAGCATAGGAGGAGTAGTTACATGGTAGTAGATTGGAATGTTGTAAGCTCAATTGCTACTGCAGCGGGTTCAATTGCCACTGGGGTCGGGGTATTGTTCGGTGCATGGCAAATTAGATTGTCAAAGAAGCAGGCTCAAGCGGAGTTTGAGGATCATTTGGATCAGCAATATAGAATCCTATCAATGGATATACCCGTTGATGTTCTTATTGGAAAGGAACCCAAAGCTGAAGAAAAAGCAATGGTGCGAGAGCTTGTATATAACTATCTTGACCTTTCTAACGAGCAAGTATATTTGAGAGCGAAAGGGCGTATCACGCAGTATACATGGCTGTCATGGTCTTCAGGAATAAAGGCTCATCTGGAGAGGCCTGCATTTAAAGCGGTGTTCGATGAAGTAAGTGAAATGAGCGGCTTTACCTATTTGGAGAAATTGGTACGTTTGGATTTTGATACAGATCCTATTAGCTGGTTTAAGTAAGCCATGGGTAGATAAACTTGAACTTTGTCATCTTATTTTGGGATTTGAGTGTTGAGCCATTATTGTTATGAGTGGGTAGGATGAAAGCTGGCATGCAATTAAATTATATCTTGGGTACAATTGCGACCCTCAGTACAACCTCTGTGAACACATAATTAAGGCAATACCAATGCAAACCCATAAAATAGCAAAATATATTTCAGTAACTTTACTTTCCATTCTGGCTTGCGTTTCTTGCGCCACGACCTCTAGTTCAAATAAAGGCCTTTCGAAATTGGAGCGAGTTAATAACTCCTATATAGAGGAGATACTTAGAAAGGTCCGATTTATGTCTGACTGTGAGGAAAATCGAATTAAATTTGAATGCATAAGTGAACCTGGTAGGTACTGTAGGGAATTTGGAGTTTCTGCATGTGGCGCTAAGTCAATTTATACTTCGATAGGGGGTAACTGGATAAAGACCGATAGCCGATTATCAGTAAATAGTAATCTGCAAGCCCTCGGTGCTACCAGTTCATCGTCTCAAGCTGCTGTAAATTCCATAAATGGAATGTCCGCTGCCAATGCGAGTATGGCTGCTTCAAATGCCGCTGCGAGTGCTGCTGCCGCTGGCGCCGCCGCAAGCGCTGCAGCTGCTAGTGCCGCCGCAAGTGCCGCTGCTGCAACACCTCCTCCAATGTAACCAATTTGATTCTAGAAATAGTTGCAACCAAAAATCAATTCCTCATCTTATGGGGGATTTTCTCCGTCAGGTTTTAGCGAATTTATTCTTCATAACTTTACACATCTGGAAATCTTATTCTTGGCTGTATGTTGCTCTCATAATTTATTTGCACAGGGCCATATATGATTCTTCGGTTGAGAATTACACTGTGGATTTGGTTCTACCCAAGTTTTTTGGTAAGCATCGATATTGTGGTGTAGCTAGTCGTGGGTAGGTGCGAGAAACAATTGACCAGTTGAAATCGTTACATCAGAGTGCCACGGTAACAGATTAATAGCATTGGCTATTTCAGCCCTTCCGTTGATTGAATATTAGGAATAGATCTTATTCCTAATATTGGTTTGTTGCTAAGGGTATTCTGATCTCTAATAGGAAGTATTTTTAACAGCGGAGCCGTTGTGTCAAAGAAAACACTGATTACCCAGAAGACATTGGGTCTTGTAATGATGACTATTGCAATACTGGTTTATAGTGTTATTCCACCTATGGTGGATTTGATTACTGATACCCATGTCTTTCATCCGGATTGGCCAGCTCACGCACGTTTTCATACTGTATGGCTATTGGGAACGACGAGCGCTGTGGGACTATTTGCGATCTATTTGTTATGGGGTAGTGGTGATGATACCAATATGGCCATAAGAATCGCAGGAACCTTGAGTGTCTGTATTCTGGGGACGTTTATGATGAGTGTAATGTCCATGCCATTGTATGGCGGTGCGTTATCGGACGTTGGTGGTGTGGGACCTACTGTTGGGGGATTAGATGCGAACTTGGTGGTATTCACGGTCGATCTAGGTGTGCTTTTATATGGATGGTATTTAGCATCTAATGATTCTCCGTAGCGCTAAATTTTGAATAATCGTCACGTGCACCGGCGGTTAAAATATGTAATTCTACCTCTCAAATAGAATGATTATCCTGTAAACAAATCAATAGGTGTTATCTATATGCGAGTGCTACAAGTCACAGAATTTGGAGATCCTTCTGCCCTTAGGGTTGCAGAGGTGCCTGAACCTACCGTTGGTGCCAATGGTATTAAAGTACGAGTAGAAGGCGTTGGTATTGGGTATTTTGATGGCCTATTGATAAAGGGTGAATACCAGATAAAACCCCCTTTGCCCTTTGTACCAGGTAGTTCTCTAGCCGGTACCGTCGAGAGTGTCGGTGAAAAGGTATCTGATATTAACGTGGGTGATAAGGTTGTTTCTTTTGCCTTTTTAGGTGGATTGGCAGAAAAGATGGTATTGCCTGCTAGCTCAGCCGTGGTATTACCCGATGGTATAAATTTACAGGATGCATCAAATTTCTTTATGGCCTATGCCACGGCGGTGTTGGGCTTGAAGGATGTTGGTAAGGTGCAGGAGGGCGAGCGTGTACTGGTGCTAGGGGCGTCGGGGACGACAGGTACCACTGCTATCGAAATTGCCAAGGCACAAGGGGCAATTGTTATTGCTTGTGCCTCTACCGAGGAAAAACGACAGCGCTGTATTGATAATGGGGCGGATCATGCAATCGATTATACCAAGGATGATTGGCGAAAAGATCTAAAGAAAGTGTGCCCTATGGGTGTGGATGTGGTGTATGACCCGATAGGTGGTCGTTGGGCTGAACCTGCTCTTCGTTCTATGGCGCCGGGTGGTCGGTATTTGGTGGTTGGTTTTGTGGATGGTATTGCTTCTATCCCATTCAATTTACCACTATTAAAACGATGTGCCGTGATGGGGGTTAATTGGGGTGCAGAGTCCATGGCAAATCCAGCCATTGTCCCGCCGATTATAAAACAAATCATTGAATGGACGCTTGAAGGAAAGTTGAATACAACACCGGAGAAAATCTATTCCTTAGAACAAGGTGGCGAGGCTTTCGCTAAGTTATTTGATAGAACATCAATCGGAAAAATTGTTATCAACCCATCATTACGTTAGTTTAGGTTGAAAAAGGAGAGTGCTATATTATGGAAAATATCAAGGGTAGTTGTTTATGCGGCAGTGTTGAGTATGAAATTGTCGATGATCTTAAGTATGCGGGATATTGTCATTGCTCAGAATGTAGGAGGTGGACTGGGTCACCATTTTCGGCATCGGGTGGTGTTGCAGCAACTGACTTTACGCTACTAAAAGGCAAAGAACACCTTAAAAGCTACAAGAAAGGCGTTAATTCAGATGCCTACTTCTGCCAGCAATGTAGCTCGATGGTTTATGGTGATGTGCCTGATTATGGAATGACGTATGTGTTATTGGGAACCCTCGATACATCCCCCACCTTAAGACCGCAATGGCACATATATACAGATTATAAGGTTGACTGGTTTGAAATTAGCGATAACCTACCGCAACATAAGGAGAACATAACGTAGTTAATGTAATCGTGGTAATAATCGGAATCAAAAGGGCGTATTTATGGAGCAGTTTGTATTATTAGCAAAATACAATCGATGGATGAATGACAGTATCTATAAAACTTGCATAGAGATGGGGCAGGATAAAATAGCGATAGATCAACAGTCTTTTTTCTCTTCCATACTCAAGACAATGAATCATCTTCTTCTTGGTGATCTTGTATGGTTGTACCGATGTTCTGGTAATAAGGAGATCATGAAGTTTGTGGATGGGGAGGGTAACAACTTTCGTATCCAAGGGCTCGATCAAATGATCTTTACCAAAATTGATCAACTGTACGAAAAAAGAAAGGAAATAGATGATCTAATCGTAGACTACGTGAATTCGCTGACAAGTGATCAAATCGACACGCCGACTCAATACCGCTCCACGGATGGAAGTCCATACACTAAAAAGTTGGGTGTTATATTGACACATTGGTTTAATCATCAAACCCATCATCGGGGGCAAGCAACGGCGCTTATTCATCAACAAGGTTATGATTTTGGTGTGACCGATTTGATCTTTATCGAGAGTGAGTTGTAACTTTTAACGCAGATCTGTGTGGTCTATCGGATAATCATAGATAGACCACGTCTGGTTTCATGCTGTAGAGAACAAATAGAACTTCTTCTTGTTCACGTTGAGGAATACTATTCAGGTCCATTGCTTTAAGCGCATCATCTAATACAGCGATAAACTCGCCCGCATCAATGTTCATTCCTTTATGTGTTTCAATCATATCCTTTCCTTCATAAAGGTTCGGGCCACCTGTGCCTGCAATAAAGAACTCAGTGACATTTTTCTTTACCTTTGCAACATCACTGTCAGCATAACGTGGTGCTATGCGTGGATTATCTAAATGGATATCGAAGATATCGCTAGCGAGTTTGGTGATGCCTTCTGTCCCACCCAACCTCTCGTATAGGGAATCTGACATTGTCTTTTCTCCTGGTTGTATTTACTACGCATGATGAGTTTTGTGTTCGCTATCATGTTTTCCAACGCGGGGTATAAATCGAGGGACCTCTTTTTGATATTCTGCATATTCTTTATGATACGTACAGAGGTCATGCTCTTCTAATCTGACAGCAATCAGGATATAGGCGGTGGTTACGACTGCGAAGAATAGGTGTGTGACCGTCATATAAGGTGTTGCCCAGAATACGATAAACCAACCTACGTATAACGGATGGCGTACGATTTTATAAGCACTGACGATCTCAAATTCTAGTGGTTGATATTCAACGCCTTTATAATTCAGCCATACCTGACGTAACCCAAATAGATCAAAATGATTAATGAGAAATGTTGATACCAGCACCAATACCCATCCCGTGCCATAAAACCCATAAAGCAGTGATTGGGCAATCGTATTGTCAATGGCCCAAATAGAACCACCTAATGGTTGCCAAAAGGCATAGACGATAATTAATGCGATGCTTGATAGTAATACGTAGGTGCTACGCTCCGCAGCTTGTGGAATTATCTTGGTCCACCATGCTTTAAAAACGGGGCGAGCCATCACGCTATGCTGTACAGCAAAGATGCTGAGTAATACCACATTGGTGATGAGTGCTTGTATGAATGAGACCGACGGCTCACCATCAATGGTTTTTGGAACGAAAAAATTGCCAATAAATCCAATAGAATACAAGAAAGTGGCAAAGAATATGACGTAGCTGATAACGCCGTAGGCAAGTATGGATAGTTTATTTTGCATTTTCTATATCCTCCAGTCGTCCAGTGATTATCTTAGTTGAACGTGAGGTCGAAGTAATATAACGAATGTTTCCTACAATATGACGTGTACTTATTAGAGGGGTATTACGATTTCTCAGTGAACGCTAGTCCACGACTCATGAGTGATATTCATGAATTCATGTAATATAACCATTATTCTTCATTGATTGCTTTGCTTATTCTGGTGGCTTGTACAGACAGAATGAGTAAGGAGATCATCATGGTAACAACACATAATTTGGGATTCCCGCGTATTGGTGCTAAACGAGAATTAAAATTTGCATTGGAACAGGTATGGCGCGGAGATAAAGATCAAGCGTTCTTAGAGAAGGAAGCGAAGGCATTGCGAAAGTCACATTGGGCGTTGCAGTCATCACTGGACTGGCTTCCGGTAGGAGATTTTTCGTTCTATGACCAGGTGTTAGATATGAGTTTCTTATTGGGAAACATCCCCCAAAGGGCGGCTTTGAAAGGGTGTATTGGTGAAAGTCCTTATGATCTAGACGCCTATTTTCGCGTAGCAAGAGGGCGTGCATTCACTGATGATTGTGGCTGTACTAAAGCAGGGGAAATGACCAAATGGTTCGATAGTAACTACCACTATATTGTTCCGGAACTCACCGAAGGGAGCACGTTTTCACTGAATCCTGACCGGCTATTGGCACAGATTGCAGAAGCGGGAGAAGGCGGGCATGCGGTAAAACCCGTCATTATTGGTCCAATCACGTATTTATGGCTGGCAAAGTCTAAGGACCAATCCGTTAAGTTAGATTTTCTACCTAAATTACTTGAGGTATATGATGAACTGTTGACGCGTTTGCATACGCAGGGAGTCACTTGGATACAGGTGGACGAACCGGCCTTAGTGTTAGAATTGGATAACGATTGGCAAAAGGGGGTTATTCAATCCTACGAGACGCTGTCTTCTACACCGTTGAAGATATTATTAACAACGTATTTTGGTGGAGTAGAAGATAACGCTGCTCTGCTCTATCAGCTTCCTGTCGCAGGTATCCATATTGATACTATTAATACTAATCACGTAGAGGATATCTACGCGCTAATTGATGGGATAGGGCGGCATACGATTGTTTCTCTTGGCGTTATTGATGGGCGGAATATTTGGAAAACTGACCTGCGGGCAACGCTGGATTGGTTGGAGCCGCTATATAAAAAACTCAATGAACGTTTGTGGTTAGCGCCTTCCTGTTCCTTATTACATGTGCCCGTTGATTTGGATAATGAAACGAAACTGGATGCGGAATTTATATCTTGGCTTGCATTTGCGAAACAGAAATTGGAAGAGCTCGATATCCTGGCAAAAGCATTGAAGCAAGGGCGAGATAGTGTTGCGAGTGAACTTAATGATAATGCATTGGCAATAGAAAGTCGTAAGCATTCAAGTCGAGTGCATAATAACGAAGTACAGCAGAGAGTACAGACAATTACACCAGCATTATCGTGTAGAAATTCGAAATTTTCTATCCGTCGTACGTTGCAAAGTGCTCGATTTAATTTACCGTTGTTTCCTACCACGACCATCGGTTCTTTTCCTCAGACGACATCGATAAGAAAGGCGCGCCGTGAGTTTATCCAGGGAAGAGTAGAAGCAGTGGTGTATAAAGACTTTATTCAGAAGGAAATCAGAGACTGTATTGAGCGACAAGAAACTTTAGGCCTCGATGTTCTGGTGCATGGTGAATCTGAACGTAATGACATGGTTGAGTATTTTGGTACGCAACTTGATGGCTATGGATTTACCGAATTGGGTTGGGTGCAATCCTATGGGTCACGCTGCGTTAAACCGCCTATTTTATATGGTGATATCTCTAGACCAACACCAATGACAGTGGAGTGGGCATGTTACGCGCAATCGCTATCTGAAAAACCGGTAAAAGGTATGTTAACGGGGCCTGTGACTTTGCTTAACTGGTCATTTGTGAGGGATGATCAACCTCGCTCGGTAACGTGCAGGCAGTTGGCGTTAGCCATACGGGATGAAGTGTTAGACTTGGAACGAAGCAATATTGGCATTATTCAAATCGATGAAGCGGCACTAAGGGAAGGTTTACCGTTACGAAAATCCCAATGGAAAAGCTATTTAGATTGGGCAATTGAGGCATTCCGCCTAACCGCGAATGGGGTAAAAGATGAAACACAGATTCATACTCACATGTGTTATTCCGAATTTAATGACATGATCGGGGCGATTGCAGATATGGATGCAGATGTGATTACGATTGAAACATCCCGATCAGATGAGAAGCTGCTGGAAGTGTTTGAACAGTTTGAATATCCCAATGATATTGGTCCTGGGGTTTACGATATACATTCCCCTAACGTACCCAGCACTGAGGATATTGTGGATCTAATAGAGCGCTCAATTTCTTACGTACCTGCTGAGAGGTTATGGATAAATCCAGATTGTGGACTAAAAACGCGGGGCTGGGTAGAAACCGAAAAGGCATTAGAGCACATGGTAAAAGCAGCACATCATTTACGGCAACGGTATGGACGGGAGGTGTTTTATCAAATTGAAGAAAGCAAAATAGTGTAGGCAATATAAGTAGTAGGGTGGGTTATTGGATATGCGGTTACTATTCAATGCCCCACCAATTCTATAATAACGATAGGTTATTTTAAGTCATATATTTGGTTATAACGTCATTGTTGAATCGGTGATTGTGCTTACGTTGTCGTGGTCATTTTTTCGTCAACTGCTAAAATGAACTGGCAGGTAATCCCCTGCGTATTCTGTGTGTAGAAACTCATGTCTAAAGTACTTTGTCTAGACCCAAGTCATGTCTTCCTCGAAATACTACGTGCGGGGCTAGAGGACGAGGTGTCTGAGGTTATCTGCACGAAGTCTCCTGACGAAGCATTGTCACTGGTGTCTGAGGATAGGGACATAAAGGTGATAACGGTATCCCATGTATTAGATGGAGACAATAATCGTGAGTTTATCAAACAAATACGGTTGATGGACAAATACAATACGCTTCCCATTTATCTTATTACTTGCAGTGATGATGCAAGAGTATCGCGAGATGCATTTATGCAAGGCGCGACGGATATTTTCCGAAAAGACAAAATTGAGGATGCCATAAATACAATAAAATTATCCATACGTAGAAGTAGTCAGACATTGAGCGGGCGGGTATTGGTGCTTGAAGATTCTCCGACGGTAGGCATGATTGTAAAAAAAATTCTCAATAACCTGGGATTAAAAGTAGACTTATTTACCACGGTCGATACTGCGTGGAACGCCTTTCTTGATAACTATTACCAGTGTGTTTATACCGATTTGCTATTGGAAGGTACTGACACAGGAATAACCTTCATTCGATTGGTACGAGGCATAAAGGACCTTAAAAAACAATCAATTCCGATTTTAGTGGCGACTGCCTTTGATCAGCGTTCTCGACAAATGGAAGTATTTAACCTCGGTGTTGATGAATATATCGTTAAGCCAATTCACGACTGTGAACTCGTTCCTAGAATTAGTAATCTTATTACACGAAAACAAATGCTTGATGAACTATCCTATCGGGAAAAACTGCTTGAGAAAATGGTGGTGTATGATCCAATAAGTGGTTTATATAACAGAAATGGTATTAATGAAAACGCGAGCCGATTATTTAAATGTTTTAGGCGACATGAATCGATATTTACGCTGATGGTTATTGATTTAGACGGATTCAAAGAATTTAATGACCTCTATGGTCATGCCGCCGGAGATGAAGCCATTGCGGCCGTCGGCCAAGCACTAAAGCATATTCTTAGGGACGTCGATATTGCGGGGCGATGGGGAGGAGATGAATTTGTTGTGATGTTGGATAATTGTATTGTCGAAGCGTCGGTTGCGGTGGCGAATAGAATATTTACGGAAATTAATCATCTATATCTTGGCGATATGAAAATATCTGCGAGTTTGGGGTTATCGCAATCGGTGCCAGAAGATTGCGGGTTTGAGGACGTTTTTTCCAGGGCAGATAAAGCTATGTATAACATAAAAGCCGAAGGAAAAGGGGGGGTATTGGTTTATCGCGAGTGTGTGGTCTAGGTATATTGGTAGGGGCTCGTGGTTGATAGGGATTTGACCGGATTGTGATAGGAGCTATTCTGTTACTATGGGAGGTGTATCAGAAAGGAGTGAGCTGATTCTGTAGTTTCAAGTATAGGAGTCAATAAAATCAACATCTTATCTGTTGTCATCATGATGTGGATGATTGGCTCCACATCCCTCACCATGGCTGAAGAATTTCCTCAATCTTTGGTTGTATTGAATGATATGTCGGGTCCGATTAGTCTCAATCGTTATGTGGCGCACGTGAGAGACGATAGTCGAAAGGCTAGCATTGATGCTATTCTGGCGCGGCCTCAAAGTGACTGGGTTATGGGGAGTCAGAAAACCCCAAATTTTGGATATTCGAATGCGGCCTATTGGTTTCGTATTACACTGGAGAACAGCCAGAACCATCCTGATAGGCGACTATTGGAAGTAAGCTACCCCTTGCTGGATCAGTTGATTTTGTATCAAGTGAGCGATGGGCAAGTATCGAATTTAGGAGAGTTGGGCGATTCTTTACCCTTTCATGTACGGTTTATCAATCATCGAAGTTTTCTCATTCCTGTGGAGGTTCGCAGCCACGCAACAACGGTGCTCTATCTAAAGGTTTTAACAACCTCTTCGATGCAGGCACCATTAACACTATGGCAGGATCGGGATTTTTTCGAAGATGCTATTAGAGAATCCAGCGTGCAAGGCGTGTTCTTTGGTATCATGTTAGTTATGGCACTGTACAACGCCTTTGTATTTCTAGTGGTTCGTGATATTAGTTACCTATTCTACGTGCTTTATGTATCTTCTTTTGCGCTGTTGCAAGGTGCTCTGCATGGGTTTACCTATCAATACTTATGGCCAAACAGTATCTGGTGGAATGACAAGTCAATTGCATTTCTTATTCCTGCGACTCTATTTTTCGTCATACTATTTACTCGTGTTTTTTTGGATATATCCAAAGTTCGTAATAAGAAGTTTTCTAGTAGATCACACAATATCACTACTCAGTTACTGCTAACACTAAATCTATGTATGGCGATTAGCGCATTCTTTTTTCCCTATGCCATTATGATTAAACTCTCGATTATCACCGCATTATTGAATAGTGTGGGTATTCTCTATGTCGGTTTCGGCAGCCTACGAAACGGAAATCGTGCAGCAAGGTACTTTTGCCTTGCATGGGTGGCCTTGTTGGTATCAGTCATTGTTTACGGATTGAATAAATTCGGTTGGATTCCGCGAAGCTTCTTTACTGAGAACTTTATGCAGATAGGATCTGCAGCGGAGGTCATATTACTGTCATTTGCGTTAGGGGACCGATTTAACAAAGAACGTCAGGAAAAGTATGAAGCTAAGCAGCTAGCCTTATCTCATGCGCTTGATGCGAAAGAGGAGCACGAACGATCCGTCATTATTCAGCGAGAATCTCACGACAAAGAACTCAAGGCTCTTCATAAGGTTGTGGAAGCAGAAGCAGAAAGTAAAGCAAAAACCCAATTTCTAGCGACGATGAGTCATGAAATAAGAACACCCATGAATGGTGTTATTGGTATGACTGAACTGATGTTGGATACTCCATTGAATGAGCAACAAAGAAGTTATCTGGATGTGATCAAGAACTCTGGACAATCTCTGCTAACAATTATCAACGATATTCTGGATTACGCAAAAATATCTGCCGGTGAAATGGAACTGGAGAAAATCGATATTGATCTTACGATACTCATTGAAGACTGCGTTGCCATGTTTCGTCCGATTGCCGAAAAAAAGAAGGTAGAAATCGGTGTTATATTCCAGCTGGATGGTGGTAACCGTATTATTGCGGACCCGACCCGTTTGCGTCAGATCGTAACTAACCTTATTAGTAACGCACTAAAGTTCACTGATAAAGGGTTTGTCTATATTGAAGTACTCAGCGTTGCTCACGCAGATAGCGCTTCTAGAGTGCGTATTGAAGTGCACGATACAGGAATCGGTATTAGTAACGACAATCAACGTCGACTATTCACTGCATTTAAACAGGCTGACACATCAACTACTCGTCGATTTGGTGGGACAGGCTTGGGCTTGAGTATTTGCAAACAACTGGTTGATCTAATGAAAGGGGATATTGGTGTAACAAGCGTCGAAGGCGAAGGCGCTGTTTTTTGGTTCGAGATAATAAAAGTGCATGCACGTCAGGATGACGGCGGTGATGTTGTTGTCGAAAGTAATGCTGTGTTAGAGGCACCTGCTAGTACGTGTGTGATTTGTACTACCAAGCCTCTTATCGAGCGTTTGGCTGGTAGTGCTTGTTTACGGTGGCCTCTATTACAATTACGCGTGGTAGAGGATGAAAATAGTCTACAGCAGTGGATCAGTGACAATGATGATACGAAGGGTTTAATCGTTATTGATTTGGACTGGGTGAAGAATGCTTATGAATTGATAGAATCCCTTCAGAAGACCCATAATAATGCCTTGAATATTGGATTGATGGTAAGAATGGGGTTTGATCTTTCCGTCGCAAGAAGAGAAGAAATAGGTTGTCGATTTCTATTTCAGAAGCCACTGTCTGCATCTGAGTTGGTAAGCAATTGGTGGCAGATTAGCGAACAAGCAGATGTGTTACGCGCCAAAAAGTCCAGTAACGCTAGATTTCAGGATTTCTCTCATTTTCGAGTATTGATTGCAGAAGACAATCCTGTGAATCAAATGGTAATTGTGGGTATGTTGCGTAAATTTAAGATCAATACTGATGTGGCAGAAAACGGAAAATTGGCATTGGATAAGTTTACGGCGGATAGCTATGACTTTATCTTGATGGACTGTGAAATGCCAGAAATGGATGGCTTAGAAGCAACGCGCCAAATTCGTCAGCTAGAAGTTACGCAGTCATTATCTAGAACGCCAATTATTGCTCTGACAGCACACGCAATGAAAGAATATAAAGTGATGTTCGCGGAGGTGGGAATGGATGCATTTCTTGTCAAGCCGATCACATTTGACCGGCTGACAGCGATACTTCGAAATGTTTCTAAGGGGGAACTGTTACAAGTGGGTTAGTATTGAGAAATTCGATCTAACGCAGCGACGCGTAAAACCTCTGTCGTGTCGAAATAACGCTCGCGCACTCGCGCCAATTCTTGTTGCTGATCTTCTTTTGACAGATTAGAGGCTAATAGTGTTTCTGCTTCTTGTCGGTAATCGGAATATCGATTATTCCACTCGTTGCGGCTATTATCGAGTTCGCCTAAGCGCTCGGCAGATTCCTCACCGACTAAAGATACCCGGTATTGTCTTATCTCTTCGTCACTGGCACCTTGTTGACGTAAATCGGCAACAGAACTGCGCAGGGTGCTGATGGTTCTTTCTTGTTCTTGTCCTTGAGTTAATTCCGCAGGTAGCGTGCTGTTAAGTTGTGTTAGCTGCTGATTGCGTTCTATTTCACTGAGTTCAGTATTTTGGATAAGCTGCATTTTTTGAATGCTGTAGAGCATATAGTTTTCTTCGTCACTATAGAATTGTTCCGCGATATCTACGCCAAGGGCTTCTCGCCGTATTCTTTTTAATTCCTCTAATTGTTCGAGTAAACTAAGCGACTTATCTATCTCGTGGTTGCTCGGTGATTGCAGGAAATCGAGATATTGTTCTGCGACGGCCATGACAGAGGCAATGTCGGTATTCGGCGCAACCTGGGTTAGATAGCGTTCTAATAAGGCAAATATTGCATCGGGGTCCATTTCTCCGTGTAGCGAGAAAAAATAGTCGATCAAATCTCTGTATCCTTCATCAACCACGAGTATTCCATTGTCAAGCCGTAAGCTATCAGGTGCGTCAGTATCGAGCAGTGACGACTGTAGAAATTCTTCATTGCGGTAGTCGGCGTTTACAGTGGATTGAATCGCGGGAATGGAATTGTTTCGGGGGATATAAGATGAGGCAGGGGGAGATAGGGTTTGCGCTGTTGTCTGCGGTTGCGTAGATTGCTTTTTGGGTGAACTCCAAAGAGCTAACCCCGTACCAAGAATAGCGACGCCTAAAAACGCACTGACTACTATTTTTCGTTGAGACATCATGGGCTTTACCTTTATGGTAAAAAAGGGCGGCCAAACGTGAACCGCCCAGGAGGGGTTTACAGGCCAGCCTTTTTTAATCGGTTAGCATGGTTACGATAAAGTACTTTAGGATCAGTGGTTAGCCCGATCAATCCAAATAGGTGACGTACGGCATCTACGTGGTTGTGACGGTAATTATGACGGATAGGCTTACCTAGATATTGTCCGCATAGAGGAACAACCCCGTCGTGCTTGGTGCCCTTCTTAAACATTAACGGTGTGATGTGGAACATTGCCTGATCTAATAGATCCAGTGGATTCGATAGTGTGTAGAATCGACCACCGATACCACCCCAGGAGTAATAATTCACGCCGTTCACTTTTGGTGATCCATAGCGACCACAAGAAGACGTCGGTACTGCCGCGGGATAAAGCGCGTTAAATTCAGCCGCACCCTCTGTGTGAGCCGCTTTTAATATGGCAATTGCAGTTTGTTCGGATGGGTTAGGGCCACCAGACAAGAACTCAACGATATAGCCGATGCCTTGTGCGAGTCCTTCTAATAGTTTTTCGGTAATACCGTCTTCTGGTGCGATATTACGGATCACGTCAGCGATATCGGTGCCTCGATTCATCCCATGGATGGAGGTGACTGATGCAATGAGGTCAGGTCTAACGGCAGCAACATAACGAGATGTCGGAGAACCTTGACTGTGGGCTAGAATGTTAACTTTCTTTGCACCACTGACCGCTAGAATTTCTTCAATTTGAAGAATAAGTTCTTCGCCGCGGAATTCATCGGATTGGAAGGCACTGACGTTGGTGTTGTATACGGTTGCACCATATTTTTCCAAGTGCTTTTCGATACCAAAGAACATTTCGATGCCAATAATGCTATCAAAAGCAAAAAATCCGCCAACTAAGACAATAGGGTTTTTTGTTTTTGCATAGGTCTTGCTGCCGCCGCCAAATAATGACCACGCGTGGGCTTGATTGGGGGCAACGGACAATCCGCCGGCAATCAAGGATGCAACTAATAGCAGATGGACATTAGATCGGGTGAGGCGTTGTAACGCCCGGTTAAATGAAAGACTTAACAGCCGAAGTGTGGACATGATAATACCTCATTAACATGAGACGATCCGTGAGGAATCGTCTCTTTCTTTTTATTGATCATTAGGTATCGATGTGATCTTCGTTGTTAACCTAATGTGTTTGTTTTATGAAGCTTCTGAGTGCATGCATTACCACTATAGGAACAATGGGTGATATAAAATTGTAGGATTATGACGGATACGAACACTTGTGAGTAATGTTATGTAACTAGTGATCTGACCGATAGGTGGGTCTGCGTATGGGTCTAAGGGGGAGGCGTAGTGTACAGACGTAGTGTTGAGGAGCACGCGAACGAGAGAGCTTGTATACTATGGGCTTAATTTACAATCTGGATATTGTCAGCAAGATCTATGTGCAACTGGTTGATAATACGGAGAAACGATTCGTGGTTTTTATTGCTATATTGCGCCCTATTTTGAGAAAAACTGGGAACAGGCAGGGTTGTTGCCAGTCTAACGAGACCGTTGCGGTTAATTTGAGTAGATTATGAAGAAACAAATAATAGGACTATGTCTATTAACGTTCGTTTTTTTACCCGGAGTTATACGCTCTGAAACCAGCGAATGTTACGGAACGACGTCGAATGGGCGTTTAGACAGAGGTGTGGCTCTTCCCTCGAGTGGTGCTAATTATGAAGGCTATAGTCAGGTGGCGCGTCTGGCTGGGCGTACGTTTGTGCATTCGTCAGTCAGGGATATAGTGGTTCAAAGTTATAAAAATTTGGCACAGTCTGATCCAACTAAAGTATATAAATATGCAGAGACGGGATTTAAAGAAGGCGGTGAGTTTTCTCCTCATAAGACCCATCGCAACGGATTGTCGATAGATTTTATGACGCCGGTGAAGGATGAGGCAGGAATATCGGTTCATTTGCCAACGCATCCATTAAATAAGTTTGGCTATGATATCGAGTTTGATAAGAATTCTCGTTACGAAAATTTGGTTATCGACTATGAAGCGATGGCATCACATATTGTTGCCTTACATAAAGAAGCAATAACGCAAGGGTTTAATCTGTGGCGAGTGATTTTCGATCCCGAATTACAATCAAAATTATACAAAACGAAAAACGGAGAATATCTAAAAAATAATATTTCTTTTTCAAAGAAACGTTCGTGGGTCAGGCATGATGAACATTATCACGTCGATTTTATTATTCCGTGTAAAAATATATAAGGCTAAGGTTTGATGGATAAGCGAAGGAATACTGATACTAACGATTCCTCCCTAACGTTGTTAGCAATATCAGGAAGTCTACGACGAGCGTCATATAATTCAGCGATGATTAATGCGTTAATGACGCTATCGCCAATGGGCGTTGAGATAGATGTCTATCGGAGTATGGGGGCGCTCCCTTTATTTAATCCTGATCTTGAAGATAAGAATGTAGCAGAAGTGACTGCATTCAAACAACGTTTGGCCCGAGCGGATGGATTGATCATTGCCAGCCCTGAATATGCTCACGGAATCACGGGTGTATTAAAAAATGCATTGGATTGGCTAGTGAGTGGAGAAGAATTCGTGGATATACCGGTGATGTTAGTTAATACGTCGCCAAGGGCAAACCATGCACAAGTCGCGCTGAAAGAGGTGATTAGAACGATGTCAGGAAATATCATCGATGATGCTTATGTTACTGTTCCGTTGTTGGGCAGCGCACTTGATGCGATAGGTATAGTCAATAATTTTGAGATATCCAACAAAATATTGTCAGGACTTAGAATATTTTGTGATTCAATTAGATCGGGTGTGCTAACGACGGAAAATTATCACTAATTCTACGTTTGTAGGGCCGCTAGGTAGAGACACCTAGATATTGAATGTCTCGCAGCGACATTTTTATGGTAAAATGGCGGAGAATATTCACATCTCTATCCATCCATTGTTGAGTGATTTCATGGAACAGTTTCAAGACGCGATGCGTTGTGTTGATAATGTCATCGAAAAAATTGGTAATACCATTGTGTTAGGTTTGCCGCTGGGGTTGGGAAAACCTAATCAGTTAGTGAATGCGTTTTATCAAAAAGCTAAATCAAATCCTGAAATATCACTGCGTATTATCACTGCGTTGTCTCTTGAGAAACCACAACCAAAGGATGTGATGGAGGCGAAATTTCTCGTACCTTTTGTGGAACGAGTATTTGGTGATTATGAATCGTTGGAATATATGCAGGCGATGCGCGCCAATACGTTACCAGACAATATCACGGTATCTGAGTTCTATTTTAAAGCCGGAGCGATGAAACACGTCGCATCGGCACAACAGCACTACATTTCTACCAACTATACCTTTGTGTGCCGAGATCTATTGGACAATGGCGTAAATGTGCTGGCGCAGATGGTGGCGGCCGAGCAGTTTGACGGTGAAGATTGGTTTAGTTTGAGTTGTAATACGGATGTGACGCTGGATCTGTGGCCACTATTGGATCAAGCACGGGAAGATGGTCGTCCGGTAGTGACGATTGCACAGGTGCATGATGATCTGCCCTTTATGTATAACCACGCGATGATCGAGCCCGATTGTTTTGACCTGGTGTTACGCAATCCGCAATACAATACACGGTTATTCGCGCCACCCAATATGGCGGTACCGTTACAGGACTATTTTGCTGGCTTGTACGCAAGTGCGCTTATCCGTGATGGTGGTACTTTACAAATAGGCATAGGTTCCTTGGGGGATGCGATTGTCTATGCCTCTCAGCTACGTCATCAGGAAAACGGTACTTATCAGCAGATTCTAGCGCAATGTGATATCGACCCCGCGTTGTTAGCAAAAGTGGGCGGGGATGATACTTTTGAAAAAGGCCTGTATGGCTCCAGCGAAATGTTTGTTAATGGATTTATGCACCTAATCCAAAGCGGTATTGTGAAGCGAAAAGTCTACGATGACGTTCAACTCCAGCAGTTGATTAATCAGGGGTTGATTGAAGAGAAGGTAAGCCCCAATACCTTAACGGTATTGATGAATGCGGGGGTGATCGATTCACAGTTAACCTTCCAAGATGTGACTTATTTGCAGCATTGGGGGATTTTCTCTGAGCAGGTTGTGTGGGATAACGATACTATTCGTGTGGATACACGACGTTTTACACTGTATCTCACTAACGACCATAACTTTGCGGAAATCTGTGAGTACTGCCTTGGTGAAACGCTGCAGAGAGGCGTCTATATGCACGGTGGGTTCTTTTTGGGTCCTGAAGATTTTTACCAGCAATTAAGGGATATGCCGCGGGAGCAAAGCGAAAATATTTGTATGTCTAGCGTTGGGCACATTAATCAACTAGATTTTGATCCTGAGTTGTTACATGCGCAGCGGCAAGATGCGCGATTTATCAATACCGGCATGATGGTAACTCTCAGTGGCGCAGTGGTATCCGATGGTTTGGAAGATGGAACGGTAATAAGTGGTGTTGGTGGTCAGTATGACTTTGTTGCGATGGCGCATAAATTATCAGGGGCTCGCTCCATATTGTGTGTCAGAAGTACCCGAGGGGAAGGCAAGCAACGTCAATCAAATATCGTCACTCAATATGGTCACACGACAATCCCAAGGCATTTGCGGGACATGGTGGTGACGGAGTACGGTATTGCCGATTTGCGAGGTAAAACCGATGAGCAGGTAATTATCGCTCTGATCGCAGTGGCGGATTCTGCCTTTCAACAGGAGTTGGTGGAGGATGCGAAAGCTCAAGGCAAACTGTCATCACAATACGAAATTCCTAACGAGTATCGGAACAACACGCCATCTCGATTAGCCGAGCAATTAAATCAATGGCAACAACAGGGGTACTTCCCTAACTTTCCTCTTGGCTCTGATTTTACTGAAGAAGAAGTTGCGTTAGGCAAAAGCTTGCGGAAAATAAAAGCTACCATGGAAGAGCCTAAATCAATGATCAAAGCAGTATTGAGAAGTTTTATTAATTCGTCTGATGAGGCTCAGGCAGCACCTTATTTGCAGCGTATTGGGTTAGAGCACCCAGAGACGGCAAAAGAAGTATTGTTGCAGCATCTGTTATTGTTAGAACTTGAAGATAATGGATATCTAAAGTCACTATAACCTAACTAGGTTTGTCAACTGCGTCACAAAATTGAAATTCTACCGCGAGTGGGCTACGCTAGGAAAGATATCAATGGTCATTTTCTAGCGTAGCTTTTTCACGTTGCTTTCTGTGGTTTGGTATCATTATATGACGCAGCCAAAGAGATCCATATTTCAATCCCTTTCCGCTAAGATTTTTTTTCGAATCTTTGTTATTTATTTTTTCATCGCCAGTGTGCTGACAGCCTTTCAGATGGTGGATGTTTATGTCCGTCATAAACACAGTTTTATTCAGAAGCTTGATGTATACAGCAGCTCCATTGAGCGAAGCTTGGCGTTGGCCATTTGGGATTTTGATGAAATGCGGCTCGAATCCATTAGTGATGGCGTTTTAAAAATTCCACTGGTGACGGGGGTGAGCGTTAGAGAACTAATGCTTGGACAGGCAATTGTTCAAAAAGGTCAGGTGCCGGGAAAGCTCGGAGAAGCGGGTTCGCAAAATTCTGGATCGTTAGAGGTCACATTCTCTTTTCTTGAAGAAGATATTATCGAACGGCCCCTTACCATTTATCGTGAAGGTAATGACAAGCCAATTGCGGTACTGACGTTATATAGCAACCAAGCAATGATGATAGAAGGGGTGAAATACAGTTTATTGATAATTCTTTGCAGCGCTGTATTAAAGACGTTGTCATTATGGTTTCTATTTACCTTGGTGCTTCGGCGTCATTTGGTGAAGCCACTAAAAGAGTTAACGGATATTGTTCAGGGTGTTAATTTTGGATCGATTTCGTCCTCAATTATTGAAAAACACAAAGGTGAGGATGAATTAACACGGTTGAGTGTTGTGTTTAATCAGATGTTATTGCGATTGCAGGAAGCGGGAGATGAATTAGAGGATTCGAACAGTAAACTTAATACGGAAATTAGACAAAAGCATGCAGTGTTGCATGAGGTGCAAGACTTAAACGATAAACTAGAGCATCGTGTGGAGATGCGAACGGAAGAGTTAGCCTCTGCGCACGATTTTATGTCGCAATTGATCGAGAGTATTCCAAATCCAGTTTTCTACAAACACTCGGATGGTGATTATCGCGTTGTAAATGAAGCATTTAAGTCTGAATTTCGTATTGATGATTATAATGATAATGATTGCGACAAACTGACTGACGGCGATTTTCTGGATGAATCTGGCGCTGCGCAAGAGGATAAAGCCGATGCGGGAATTATGTCGACTCGGGAGGCATTAACTTATGAGTCTTCGTTAGTAGATTCCCGCGGTAATGTACATGAGCTGCTAATCAGTAAAGCACCGTTAAAAGCCACGTCCTCTCAGTATCAGGGTGTGGTAGGTATGATGGTCAATATCGAGAATAGAAAGGTGCTGGAAAGAGAGTTGCGCACCTTCGCGACGATCGATGGGCTGACGGGATGCTACAACCGCCGGTATTTCATGGAACAGGCACAAAAAGAAGTCTCTCGTGGTAACAGGCATCATTATCTGATGGCATTGTTGTATTTGGATATCGATCTATTTAAACACATTAATGATGAGAATGGACATCATGTGGGCGATCGCGTATTGAAGCAATTTGCGAGTGTGTGTAAAGGGGTATGCAGGGATGGTGATATCGTTGGGCGAATTGGCGGTGAAGAATTTGCCATTATGTTAACGCATACTACGTTTGATAGTGCTTACGAAGTTGCTAATCGACTGCGGACTATCATCGAAGGAACCGAAATGAATACGCGGGAATCGATAAAGATAACGACGAGTATCGGTGTGTCAATGGTAGGACATGGTATTGATCTTGAGAGTAGTATTCAGCGAGCAGATGCTGCCTTATACCAAGCAAAAAAAATGGGACGTAACCGCGTAGAGTGTTATCAACACATCGAACAAAAAGGTGCGTGATGCATATCGTTTATCTTGCATCACAAAAATAGCGATAGATTGTAATGACAACACTAGGAGTATGGCACCCATATTTGTTACTATACATTTCGCGTTAATAAGTTTCTGGGGCAACGTATCGACATGACAACAATTCGATTAATCATTGTGTGTATAGTATGGGTTGGTTTTATAGGAAACGCTTGGTGTACTAATGCCGAAGAGAATCGGAGCAGTGTTAGTGTTGCGTTAGGTGAGTGGCCGCCTTTTATTAGTGAAGAGTTGCCGGGTTTTGGGTCGGTCAGTCGAATTGTCAATTCCGCATTTAAGTCTCAAGGATTACAAGTTAAAACCGGGTTTTTTCCGTGGAAACGCTCCTATGACCTCACTCGAATAGCGGATTGGGATGCCACAGCAGTATGGGTGAAAAGCCCGGAGAGAGAGCGGCGCTTCTTGTATAGTGATCCGGTAATGATATCGCATAATGTACTTTTTTATCGTAAAGATAAAAAGTTTGATTGGAAAACATTAGAAGATTTGGAAGGGTACGTGATTGGTGGGAGTACGGGATATTACTATGGTAGCGTATTGGAAACCGGTGAAAAATTAAATACCTTTCGCATGGAACGTATTCCTGATGAGGCAGCAAATTTCAAAAAGCTACTGATCGGACGAGTAGACTTAGTGGTATCAAACAAAGAAGTAGGGTACTTTCTTATCAACTCCCTTTTAGAAAAGGAGCAGCGTGACATTATTACGCATCATCCTAAATCTGTGCATCTTACCAGTTATCATCTTATTATCGGTAAGAAAAATCCTAGGGCACAATCAATAATGCGTACTTTTAACCAAGGATTGGGGGTAGTACTGGGGAAAAGACCAGAAACCGGCTACTAATTTTTATAAATCAAGCATTTAGCGAATAATATGCTAGATTTATAAAGGAGTAGCTGCATTTATAAAGGTGGTATTTATGGATTCGTCGGTGGTTAACAGTGTTCGCTTGAAGAGTATTGAACGTCGAATGGAGAAATCCTTGTGTTTCGATGACTGGGTAAATAACGCTAAAAACCACGATGAGCTTTCGGGTCGTGAACAATGGAAAGTCGAAGACGATAGTAGTTTATACGACAGTAGTGAAATTCGTATTCGCCACGACAACCTTTTGCGGTTTCTTGATGAGGGAAACTATTCAGATCTATTGTATGCCCTGAATGAGGGGATACATGGCAATATGGGAGGAATGGGGCGACCACTACTCTATGCCCAGTCTAAGCTTGGTACTAAACAATTGATTGACGATTATGTGGATGTGATTGTACGTTCATTGCATATGATCGCCTGTGCTTCTGAAAAAGATGTTCCTTTCACTGAAAAACTCGATTTTTTCCGTCGTGCTAGTCATTGCTACGGTCGGTCTGCGTTAATGTTGAGTGGTGGGGCGGGGTTAATCTATTTTCATCATGGTGTGGTGCAAACACTTATCGATAATGAGTGTTTGCCGAATGTGATATCCGGTGCGAGCGCGGGTTCGATTATGGCTGCGCAGATTGGTACGATGACCAATGAAGAGCTTCGTGCAGGGCATTTTGCCAATTTTAAATATGATCTGCCTATTGATCAGAATCCGATGTTAGTGCTTTCTGGGCTACATGAAGGCTATACACCGCAGCTAATCAAAGAGATGCTCATAGATAGCTTTTCCAATGATATGACGTTTCAGGAAGCTTATGAGCACACAGGACGTAATATTAACGTATCCATTGCACCAGCGGAGAAGCATCAGACATCGCGCCTAATGAATGCTATTACATCGCCCAATGTATATATCCGTTCAGCGATTGATGCGTCTGCCAGTGTGCCTGGTGTGGTTTCGCCGGTAACATTGTATGCAAAAGGCAAAGATGGAAAAGCCAAACCTTACCTACCCTCTCGAAAGTGGTATGACGGTTCGTTTGCCGAAGATTTGCCAGCGAAGCGATTATCGCGATTGTACGGGGTGAATCACTATATCGTGAGCTTAATCAATCCATTGGCCTCGCCTTTTGTGAGCGAGCCTAAACTACAAAAGAATAAAAGTGTTGTTCGAGTACTGCCTAAATTGATTCTTGATGCGCTAAAAGATCTGATGTTACGCGCGGAAAATACCATGTCTCACTACGGTTCATCGTTTGCGAGCCCGGCTATTTTACTTGCGCATGCGGTATTGGATCAGCAGTACACGGGTGATATCAATATCATTCTTAGGAAAAAAGACTTCCATTGGCGGAATGCCTTATTTAGCTATCAGGGCGTGTCTGAAATAGAAGACCTTATATTGGCAGGGCGGCGTAATACCTGGTCTAAGCTTGCCATGATTAAAAACTCGACCGCTATTAGTCAAGCATTGGATGGAATCCTAGCGGAAATGGAGCATACTCAAGAGCAAAACCTAATGAGCATGGCGAATTACCAGTTGAGTACCGCAACCTAACCTGTACACTCTATTTTTGGAATGAAAAAGTCCTAGAATAGTTGAGGTTTTTGATGGTAGTTCAGCGTTTTCAATCACTTAAAAACAGTTTGTCGACCATGGCAAACCGTAAAATCGCACAGGGTTGTGGATCTTACCTACTCGATGAAAATATACCGCTACCGGTTGCGAGAAAACGATTTGAACAACTGAATAGGCTTTCTACCCTTGCTGCTGGCGTTGATCTTAGTACCAGTCAATTTTCCGGTGTGAATGCTGAGATACTCAAGCCTCAAATTTCAGAAAATGGCAAACAGCAGTATGATAAAACGATATTGTATTGTCATGGCGGTGCGTTCTGCATCGGCTCCCCCAAAACTCATCGAGACCTTACCGCATGGTTAGCGAAGATTCTCAAGACCCGAGTGATTGTTCCGGAATATCGATTGGCACCCGAGCACCCCTATCCTGCCGCCCATGATGATGTATACCAGGTGTATTTGGCGATGTTGGACAATGGTATTTCTGCGGCAGACATAATTGTGGGCGGGGATTCTGCCGGCGGTAATCTAGCGTTAAAACTATTGATGCGGTTAAAGCAAGAAGGCTTGCCATTACCCATCGCGGCCTTTCTTTATTCGCCATGGGTGGACCTGACATGTAGTTATACGAGTTATCAAACCCAGAGAGATCGTGACCCAATGTTAAAAGAATCGTGGTTACGAGCGATGGGACTGTATTTTTATCCGGATGCGGAATTCGAGCATCCCGATATTTCTCCCATCAATGGTGATTTATCAGGGCTACCACCCATTCAAATTCAAGCGGGAAGCGATGAAATCTTATTGGATGATGCGGAAGAGTTGGCAATGCGACTTAAACGTCATGGCAATGAAGTAGAGTTGACCATTTGGGATAAGCTGTGGCATGTGTTTCAAGTACATGCAAGTCACTTACCGGCGGCAAAGGAATCGATCGAAAAGACAGGTGACTTTATTCAAGCATCGATCCGCTAATTCTCATACGGCAGTGTAAGGCTAAATATGCTGCCTATTCCTACCTCGCTCTCTACGGTTATATTACCATCATGCTCATGGGCAAATCGCTGGGAAAGGTAGAGACCGAGCCCAGTACCTGACTCTGCACCAATACCATCCTTGACTTGAGCAAATCGTTGAAACAGTTTTTCTACATCTGACTGACTTAAGCCTGTTCCCGTATCGATAATGGCAATTTGAAATCGATGGTGATCGATAATCTCCGGTTTAATGGAAACACCACCTTTCTTGGTGGATTTAAACGCGTTAGATAAAATATTACTGAGAATGCGTTTAATTTTGTTTATATCTCCCACGAATTCAATATCATGATCTAAGGGTATAAGATTAAACGAAAGATGCTGCCTATGGGCGATAGATGAAAACTGAGCATGAAGGTCATAAAGCATTGGATTAATAAAAAAAGTGCTAGTGGCGAGCTCAATGCCATTTTCTTCTATTTTAGCAACATCAAGAATACCGTTAATCAAATTGAGAAGGTGTTCTGCATTTTGATCAACGGTACGTAGAGCTTCCATCGGTTTATCGTCAATTTTACCATCGAGTTTCTTAATCGCGTGTTTAGTAAATCCCATAATGGCATTCATTGGCGTGCGTAGTTCATGGGACATGCTGGCAAGAAATTTTGATTTGGCTTGGCTGGCATATTCAGCGTTTGTTTTTGCTTCGATTAATTGTTCCGTGCGACGATTAAACCAATAGCTGAGTACACCAATCTCATCGTGAATATCATCGTTAAGTCTGCTTTTTTGATTCTCTGTGTTTTCAGTGGCTAATCGTATATCACCGGTGATTGTGGTGAGCCGCCGCGTTAGGCGTCGTAATAAAAAACTAGCGGCGATGGAGAATAAGCATAGAAACAATACCACCATCAGTGATAAGTTGATGCTTATTTTTGTGGCCTGTCGAGTAATCGTATCTGTTGGAAAAACGGTAATGACCTTCCAACTGGTCATTGGCATAGAGAATACTTCCACATTGGTGGGGCCATCTAAAATAAGATCATCCGATAGTCTCAACAATCCAATGCTAGAAATTTGAGATTTTTTTTGTAGGCGACGTAATAATTGTGATGAAATCAATTGAGATTCTGATGATGTTATTTCATCACTTTCTTGATCAATAAGTTGTGCTTGTTTCAGTAACAAATTGCGATTAATACGGTTTTTATTGCTATATCCAGTATCCAATTGCGTTAAAAAATTGGCGACGGGAGTAAAGCTGGGGTGTTTTTCTGAGAATTCCTTAACCGTAACAAAATCGGGATACCCTTGTTCGTTAGGGTTATCACTTAACGGGATTCCACCGCGTTTTGTGATGACTTGGTTGGGATCAGGATAGGCAATAAACTTATTGTTTCTATCCACAATAAAGGCATAGCCACCCGCCTGCGCTGTCAGTTTCGAGAGTATTTTAGATAACCCATCTAACATTAAGTCAACCGTGCTGACACCGATAAAATTGTCGTTAAGATAGATGGGCGCGGTGCAGGTTACCATGGTCTGTAACGAATATGGATCAGTATAAGATCGAGACCAATAGACTTCATCTTTAGTGGTGTAGCGAGCTGGAACATACCATTCTGTATGATGATAACCTGGCCCGGCAGGAATATTATAATCATTGTAGTATTCTAATTCGCCACCGCTATTGCGTCCCCAAAAAAAACTGCGACGTTCCATTTTTTTGTCAAAGAGATAGGGTTCAGGCCATACGCCACCGCCGGCGATCACATGTTCAAGCCCTGATATATTCAGTAAACTGGGAATCACCTTCTGGAATAGCGTGGGGTCTTTTGGCGCGGCTTTAGCGAAATTAGCAATTTGTGCGGTGATGCCCTCGATCTTGGCCATCCGTTCACCAAGGGCGAGTACAATGCTAATACCGATCTGTTTATTCTTGGCCAGACTTTCTTCAACGAGCAGGGGTTTTCCCTGAAACCAGATAGCGATTAATGCAGCAACTAGTAATAAAAGAATAAAGCCGGCTAACCCTGCAGATAATTTGTAGGATAGGGTTTGGTGGCGATGTATTAATCCCTTATCTTCGGGGTAGGTATTGGCACTTGTCATCAGTAGAGTGATACAAAGCAAATTAGATTATTATCTAGGCGAGAAAAACTGCACGCCTTGTGCGTTATATCACTATAGCTGATTGACAATAAAAAGGAGTATTACTTCTGGTTACACCTGGATTATTGTGTCTGGTTAGCTTCTGCTCTTTCCCACATTTGAATATAGGTTTCTGCAGAATTCATAAACGTATTCATTACCTTATCGTCACTTTGTGCATCAACTTGGCGTAAATTTTCTAACCATTCTGGGAATAAACCGTAATGTGCGACACCTTCTTGGGCATAATCAAAACGGCGATTACCGGTGGTCGGTTGGGTGAAGGTTACTGTGCCGTCAATGGAGGTGAAAGGGTAATTAATGGTGACACCACTATCACCATTAGTTTGGGAGGTAACCCCTTGAATATCACTGCCAAATCCAAGGCCTGCGGTGTAGCCGTAGGCTTCAATCTCTTCAGTGTGTTTCTGAATTCGACGGGCATGATTGGAAGGGTTGCTATTCATTGGCGTGAGCAAGCCACCTAGGGATAATAATCGAGAGCGTATATCAGACGTATTATCAAACCAGCCGTGTGAGGAGATAAAACCGGAATAATTACGGGCCTCCAGAATATCGATGGTATCGAGTAATGTCTGATAACTCATGTGGTCGATCTCTACGATCATTTTACGGTCGATAAGACCGTTAATAAGGTATTCACCAATGGGTTGCAATGCACGCTGGTTACACGAAGGCCCGTGGGGGTCAAGATGGGAGTAATCTGGTAAAGGTCGAATTTTATCCAAGAATATGGCGTTAAATCCCGCAGAGACAAGGGGGCCAACGGTGGGTAAACTGGCAGCAGCATCGGTAAGTAAACTAAAATCGTCAGTAATGAATTCTTCCATACTTTGAATACCGGTGGTGCCATTTGCTCCTTCGGGGCATGCATCCATGTCCCAATAATGTCCACCGATGGTTTTGAATAGTAGTTTTGTAGGATTAATAAGATCGAGGATATGATCCATCTTAGTTGTTGTCATCATGCCGGTAAGATGCATCCATGACCCACTGCTACCGCCAGATGGCTTGGTGCCCCCGAAGGCATTATCAAAACGGTGTAATGGAAAAATTGATCTCACGCCCATGGCATGAACTTGATCGAGTTGCTTGTCTACATAGGCTTCGTCACAATCGTCGTTGCCACCCGTGCAGTCAAATAAGGTGCCGTGTTCCGCGCCAAGTACTACTGCTAACTGGTTGTTAGCAATCGCTTCGCGAGCTTGCGCAGGAGAGGTAACAATACGTAGCCAGCCTTTGCCGGGGCCACCTTCTTGTGCATCGATATAATCTTCCAGCTCATACAAGTAATCGGTTTGTGCTTTTACTGCGTCTAGACCACTGCAGCCGCCTTCAGTGTATCCAAGATGCATAACCCCCAGTAGTTGACAGAAGCTTGGGTTACCTGTGACAAGTGTAACCATGACTCGAAGGCCGCCTAAATAGGCCCGCTGAATCCAACGGTAATACGCTTGAACATGGGTGTTGGTAGAGCGATTGGGCCAATAATTGAAATCGGGATAGCCTTCGGTGTCATGTCCATCTGAGCCACCGCCTACATGCTGCGCTTCTAGAAAATCTAACGCTCCTTGTTTGCCATGAAGTTGAGCACAATCATGTAAGGCGTGCTCGATACCGTAGGGGCTAAAAATATCACCCGACATAGCAACGCCCCCCATGGTTTTTGGAAAACCAATATGGGTGTGTACGTCGACATAACCAACAACCGGCTCGGCTGGGTCTTTCTCCTGGTAGAACGCATCGGAAATTGTCGCATTAAGTTCTGCTTCAGGAAACTGCGTGCAACGGTCTTGCGATTGTTCAATAAACTCAATCGCAGTACGTCGGGTGATTAACGCGTCGGGGTGGGTATTTCGCAGTACTAGTTTGTCGTTAATGACTTGTAACCTTAGGTCTCGCTTTGACGATATCAGGCTATAAGCCGAATGAATAACAGTATTACCCTGTTGTAGGTCCAACAGATTGATATTCCACTCGGTGCGCTCACTGGCCTCTTCTAATCTTGTGACATCAAGAAAGTCTTCCGCGAGATAGTTGCCGTTACGGTCGTACAGTAGAAATGCCCCTAAGCGTGTTGGTTTGAGAAAAAACGCTTCGGAGTCGGCTTCACCTGAGTCACTAAATTGGTAGCTATCGGTGGTGGTGTTGAGAAAATGACCGGTTTCACTCTTAATAGAATAACAGCCCTGAGCCAGGTCATAGGCTGGAAGTTTTTCCACAGTAGAACAAGAGCTTAGACAGTCTTCTAATGACGAAGCGTTGTCTCCTTCGCCACCGTTGGTCGATGAGCTTGTGCCATTGCAGGCCGATAAGCCGATAGCCAAAATAATAGGGAGTACTCGCATGGGTACGCTGGCAATAATAGACATCTTGGTGCCTTTTTTATGATTTTTATTATTAGAGATACTGCCATGTAGGTTCGCTGCACCATCCAAAGTGGTACATCTGTACTATATAGATCAAATGTTGGCGAAGTCAATTTTGGGAGGGGTTGAATCCGGTTGTATATTGTTTACATTTTGTAATGCTGCAGGGGCCGTTTAAGACAACTCCTTGTTATTAAACACTATTATGCTTTGTTTATGGTTGGACATAACAAATGTCATAGAACGTTTGTCATATTGAATAACGTTAAGGGTGAATGCAATATTCGTCTCGGGTGCCGTCAAGGCGCTCCACAAGCTCACACTTAACTCCAAAAGGTAATGGGATGAACCACTCTTTCTCCGTAGGACAACGAATAACGCAGTACCGATCGGCGATATCTATCGCCCTTGTTGCACTGCTACTGACCGGCTGTAAAAACGTCGTTATAGAAGAACCGCAACAGGATAGTGTTCATCCTGATACCCCTGCAGAATTTCGTATCGCATTTTCTGATACTGCGGATATTTCAAACCTCAGTGTGCAGTTGAACGGAGAAGAAGTGTCAGCATTGTTTGATATTGTTGACGGTATTGCTTATGCCACCGATGATGATTTGCAGGCGTTTACCGTCAGTGGACAAAATATCCTCGCGGTAGAGAATCCCACGGGGGCGCTGCCAACGCGTTTTATTATTGATCGGGAAGGTCCAACAGTGTTTGTTACCTCTGTCGTAGAGGATAGTACGCTACAGATGACGGGTTACGTTGAAGATGATATTGGTACGCAATCGTTGGTAGTGAACGGGCAGTCTGTGACGGTGGATGAGGACAACGGTTTTTCGGTAACGTTGCCTCCGCTAAATCAAGATACTGCGTTTAACGTTGTCACCTTTACGGCGACGGATAACTACGAGCGAGAAAGTACAACCCGCTATGCTCATCCGACTCACTCCAAAGAATCGGCAATGCTACCCAATACACTCGGTGCCAGCATTACTGATTATGGTATTAACTATATTATTGATACTATTGTGGAGCCGTTGGTACGTTCACTAGATTTGACCAGTGGGTTACGAAATACCACATTGGCATCAACCAATGGCAGCGTGGGTTATGCACGCGTAGTGTTAAACAATGTGACGCATGGTACGCCAAGTATTTCCTTAGATACCTTAGAACGATCTGGCAATGGCGCGATGCGGGCCGCAGTGAGCTTGCCTTTTATTACTATATCAGTGACTGCCTCTGCTGGGATACATACAATTATTACCCCGGATATTCCCGGTATCGATATGCCATGGCCGATTCCTGATATTCCCGGCATTAATATTCCTGATATTCCAGGTATTGATATCAATATCCCTGCTTCACCTAGATTATCGAACGTGCGTTATGAAACAACGGCAAATTTATCGCTGGTGGATAATGCGCTTAATATTAATCTCGCGGATTCTTCATTGATTCTGGGTGGACTTGATTTATCTGCATTTAGCCCATTAAATAGTATCTTTAATCAGGTGAATTTCTCATTAGAAACTGTGCTTGAAGATTTTATTGAAGATGCAATACAAAACGAATTGCCTGGTCTAATTCCAGATATTATTGATCCTTTGTGGGTGGATACTGCATCAGAAGGCGAGACATCAGGAAAGCTATTTGGCACCGATGTAGAGGTGTCCACACTTGTCACTCAACGAACCAGTTTTGATTTTGGATTAGATACCAATATTGTTCCGCTTTCTTTGGATGGTGTGCCGGATGTATTGGGATCACTGTATCAACCTGCTGCGTTACCGGTATTGGATGGCACTACGCCTAGTGGCGAAAGCTATCATGCAGCGATTGTGTTGTCAGAAACATTACTTAATCAAACACTATTAGCCGCATATTATAATGGATTAACGCATATTACCGTCAGTGCTACGGGAATTGAGTTGGGTGCTATCGATGGTATTGATGAGTTGCCACTTTCATCTGATGATAGTATTTTGCTAACCATTATTCCGTTGGAACCATCAACGGTTGGTTTTAATGAAATTGATGGTGCCATGTTGGATCTTTCGCTACGGCATATGGAAGTGACGGTGTCGACGCAAAGCGGTGATACGATTACTCCATTGCTCTCTGCTATCGCGACATTGAATGCTCCGTTGGATTTGTTCTTTAACGAAGGAAAGAACGTATCTACCCGTATTAATGGCATTCCAGAAGTTGAGCTACGTGATGTGGCCTTAGGTGAGTCCGTATCATTATCTGATGGGCTTACTCAGGCGTTAGTGGACTACCTTATTGTTAAAGCTGTTCCATCATTAACCGCTGGATTTGATATTATTCCGTTACCAGAATTTTCCGGTTATCGCATTGGTTCGCCATCGGTATGGACAACGCAAGGCGATCCTGCTTTCTTAGTGGTTGCCGGTGACTTGGAGGAAGTCCCTAATCCATAATGTTCTCTGTTAACTGAAGTTGATAGAAGTTAATTGAGTTGCACTCCAGCGCGTATAAACGCTGGAGTGCACACGGTTAACAATCCAATTTAACAATTCGAGCTTACAAATTTTTTAATAGCGCAGATTAATCATGAGATTCTTACGCGCAAGATGATGTTCTAGTTTCTACCCGCAATAACTCCACCATCAACATCCCAAACGGCTCCTGTCACCCAGCTGGCAGAATCTCCCAATAAGAAGTTGGCAACATTTGCCACATCATCCGGTGTCCCTATGCGGCCGATAGGATGAAATTCATCAAAAGTCGCCAGGGTACTATCAATGTCGTTTGGTTCAATAAACGATTCGTAAATGGGGGTTTTGACAATCGCAGGGGATACGGCGTTAACGCGTATATTGTGGTCGGCCAATTCCATCGCCATATGTTGTGTTAATGAATGTATGCCAGCTTTGGCCATCGAATAGGCCGAAGATGGTGTGGCTTTGATAGCTTGTTGTGCCCACATAGAGCCAATATGTACGATGGCTCCTCCGCCGTGAGTTACCATATTGTTTGCAACGGATTGAGAGACAAAAAACGCAGCTTGATTTAGATCCATATACTGACGATAGTCTGCCTGCTTGTGCTCAAGAAATGGCGTAGGCTTAAAGTAACCCGCCGCATTCACAAAGTAGTTAATATGACGAGTATTATTTTCTATATAGGCGAGTAGTGCTTGCACATCGGACTCTTGGTATAGATTTGCTTGGAATATGTCAACATTGCCGAATTCAGAAAGTTCCATTTTGGCTTTTTCAAGTTTATTGGAGGAACTTCCGACAATGATAATATCATTACCATTTTTGATGAGCTGTCTTGCGGTTGCAAAACCGATGCCGCTGGAACCGCCCACAATAAGTGCTAACGTTGCGTTTAAATGAGTCATAAAGTTATCTCCGCTGTGATGTTCAATCGTATGTAGTGTCAGGTGTATTTACCTGGAGTGTGGACATACCTTAGCGAGATCTATAGCCTAGTGAAAAGTAGGTACAATTCGGTTCCATAGGTACTTTTTGGTACATGTTAATGAAAACACAAGAGAATTTAATGTTAAGAAAATTACCCCCGCAGCGTAGTGCACGTATGGTAGAGACCATATATGGCTGTAAATGGTCATTAACGGTGTATCAATTGCTAAAAAATGGCGTAAATCGACCGGGAGAAATGGTCAGGAATGTGGAAGGGCTGAGCACAAAGGTATTGAATGCTTGCCTACGTCGTAATGTTGAATTTGGAATTCTGGAACGCGTCAGTTTTAATGAATCGCCACCGAGAGTGGAATATACCGTAACAGACTTTGGCGTGAAGTTTATTGATGTGCTTGATGAATTGGAAAAACTGCAATTAGAGATAGATGAAGATATGTTGATATCTGAATAAGTGCTTATCCCTATGATGATAAATCCAATCTTGCATGACGCGGGGTAAGCGTCGTGCAAGATGTTAGTCGACATTCGGAAGTCATCAAAGAAAGTAGCAGGCGGCGAATATAGCGTTAAATACCATCAGTAGAAAATCGTTCACAAAGATAAATAGCATGGTTCCCTTTAAGACCTGCCAGACACCTCCGCCTTGACGATTTTTTAATGCTATAGGTACATTAAAAGCGAACTGAGTGCCGTGAGCGACACTATTCACTAACAGCAAAATGGCCCAATGAATATCTTTGTCAAATTCGCTTAGGTTCATAAGTAATAGTATATTCAATAGGGAAAAGGCCAGATTGAATCCACCCAAAAAACGACCGGACTCAGCCAATACGTCAAATACCGGTGTGTCCCGCTGTTCTCTAGGAACAACGAGTTTTGCGAAAACCTTATTTCGAATAGAAAATACATTGAAGCCCATGGCGAACCAAATTGCGTTGAGCACTAAAATACATTCAAGCATCATTAACTCCTTACGGTGAGAGCGGATCTAACGTTTAGGCATTGGTATCTGAAGTGTTGATCAAATTCTTGAGCATTTTCGCTTTTAGCGGGTGTCCTCCGATATAGAAGTTACCTTCTGGTGCCTCGTTCAGCGTCACCCATATGTTAGGTTTTAATTTTTCCCCTAATGTATCTGTGACGGCTGCGGTTAACGCGGTCGATAAGGCTGCTTTTTGTTCTTCTGTGAGTACACCTTCGACTGTTGTGTAAGTAATAAAGGGCATGATGGTTTCCTCGTTAAGTGGGTCACCGATAGTGACCGTTGCTTGATGTTAACGGGTGTTAACCGATAGCTAAAAAAATGGGTTTGTTTTAGGCTATGACACCATTCAGTACGCGATTAATGGTCCTCCAATAGAGGCCTTCGATCTCTTTTTTGGACCGAGGCAGTAACCCTGAAGTATAAAGCGCAAAAAAACCTGTATAGGTTGCCAATAGTAGAACCGAGATTTCGCTGGGGTTATCTTTTCGTAGATAACCTTCGTCTATACATTCAGTGATGCGAGCCGTGTAAAAATCAAATGAAATTTTGGAATCTGCTCGTAAATCGTCAAAGTTAACCAGCTCGTCTTTGGTCTCAGATTTTACGAAGATCAGCTCAAAGTATTTGGGTTGCTCCACGATGAAGTCCAGCGCATATTCCAAGGTTTTGTTGAAGCGTAGCTCTGCGGTAGGCTCATTCAGTGCAGGCATTAAATACTGGGAGTACATACCAAACCCCTTTTTCACCAAGCGGTGGAACAGTTCCTCTTTATTGCTGAAATGACGGTATATGGCGGTGGCACTGATGCCTGCCTTACTGGCAATCTTGCGCATAGATAGCCCCTTGTAGCCATCAGACAAGTATTGGTCTCTCGCACACGCTAGGATAGTGTCTTTTGTACTGCTCATGTTAACGCATGTTAACTTCGATCGAAGTTGGTGTCAAATTAACCAGGTCTATCGGGAATATGCTGGTAATAGGCAGGTTGAGCGTCCAATCAATGTCGCTTTTATTGAATTGAGCGACATGTGAACTAGTCTATATAGGATATTTCCTGTGAGGTTTGGTGCTAAGAAGAGGATGAAATGAAGAGAATAGTCATTTTTACGTTAATGCTGATGTTTGCACATCTTACATATGCACAACCCAAGCTTTTTTCATCGGATTGGCCTGTGTGGAACTTAACGGAGGGAATGAATGAGAAAGGACTACTTAACGACTTTGATTATAGTTTCAAAAATTATGAGACAGCGTTGAAATGGTTCAAAGCAGGTAATGTCGATGTTACCTTTATGACGTTGTATGATTTTATTTCTATGCAACCTACAAAACAGCCAACTCTTATCTTGGGTGTCACTGATTACAGTAATGGCGGTGATAAACTGATTCTTAGGAACACGATTAAAAAAGCAGAAGACTTAAGAGGGAAAAAGGTTCTATTGGCAAGTAATACGATTTCTTTATGGTTACTGCATAATTATCTTGAAAAGCATGGAATGAATTTAAATGATGTTCAAATCATAAATAAGAGTGTGAACAGTGCGCCGTTACTGTTCAAAGAAGACAAAAGCTATGCCGCAGTGGTTGGATGGAATCCCAATATAGAAAAGGCGCTAGATGAAAGTTCCTATGTTGGAAGTACCAGCAGGGATTATCCCAGAGCCATCTATGACCTTATTGTTGCGAAGGAGTCATTTCATACCTCTTCTAAAGATCTTAGTAAGAAGTTGTTACAAAGTTATTTTCGTAGCTTAACGGATAAAGAGGTCATTGAATCTACAGCGATGGGGCTGTCAGTATCAGAAGAAGAATATCGGTTATGGTTGGATGACGCCAAAATTTTCGAAACGTGGGAGGAATCGAATCTAGAATATCAGCACCTCGTTAATAATGCTGAGAGAATTAGGATATTTTTGTCTAAGGCACCTACTACGATACGTGATGAGGAGACACGGAAACGTTTTATGCCTCGAGATATAGATATATTGGATTTGATTGGTTTTCAAAAAGTAAAGTAGTCAAAAGGGGTATTGAAACAACATCTACCCGCTGGTAGAGTCCGGCAGATGTTTTTAGCTCATAGAAGCATCAAAATATGGATTTATACTCATTAAAAAGGAATGCCGGTAGATGTTTAGCAATGTAAAATTATGTATCCCCGCAATGTTGTTAGTTGGCTTCTCTGCTTGTGGCGGAGGCGGCGGAGGTAATAGTGGGGGGAGTGATAATGGTAGTCATGAGACTGCTAGAGCAATAGGTTTGTCAGATTTTTCAGTGGAGTCGTTGGCACTTACTGAGAACGAGTTTATTGAAGGAATGGTAGACGATAACGTGTTTTACGATAATGATCCTACTAATCGATATTCAGATTGTGTTCTTGCAAAGGAGTCTGTACATGTTTTTCAGCATGAAGGTGATGGCTTTTATGTCTTGTCGACGCCACCCATCGACCTATCAAGTTGCTTGCGAGACTACGCTGAAGAGGGTAAGAGTTATTCTGATAGAACGTTAACGGAAAGTATTTATTATCGCGTAAAGGTGACAGATGAATTTGGAAATATTGAAAATCTAGAGGGTATTTCTCTATATTTGGCTGGAAAAATTTTCGCGATTAACGTAGATATTGAGTATTCGTATAAGTATTCGAACCAGCTAGTTCAGCAAGTAGATGATGGATCTTCAATAATTAATGAAAGTAGGGAGCTTTTGATATTAACTGCTTCGGGTGTAAATGCAGATAAAAATTGTGAGCGGACAAATGGGATCTTTAATGCATGCGTGATTAGGCGTAAGAATACTGTTACTCAGAATGCGAGTGTTGAAGATCGCGAAGTAAATTTAAGAATTTATGAGGCTAATAACATAGAGCACTCTTTGGAGGGTACTTACTTTAGCGGTGGCACCATAACGTTTAGCAAGAATAACTGGGATGGGGTAATGACCTATGATGCAGTCGATACTGAAAAAGTACCTACCTATACAGCAACTGACGGTCAGACGACGTTGAATAGAAATTTCTCGCCAGCATCTCTAAAGCTAAATCGCGACCCCTACCTATTTTCGGGTGATCCATTAATAGTGGAAAGTTTACTTTTACCGTAACACCATCCTATCCCACTAGGCCTGCCGTACTTTTCCCTCAAAGCTACGGCAGTGCCACAAAATCCACATCCAATAACGGTTTTGACGCAATTACGTTTGCTTCTTCCTCATTGATGCCGAGAATTTGTAGTACTGTGGCGGCGGTGCGTTGAGGAATATTTGTGACGTTATATCCCGCGTGCTCCGCAAGGGCGGTGACGATCTCTGATTGTGAGGCAAGGTTATGTTGAATGGATATTGCTCCCATCACTGTACTACCCACCGACACAAAGCTCATCAATGGATCGCTCACCACAAACCGTTTTTCAGATACACCGCGTTCTAAATCCTTCAGCATATACTGACCCATGCCGCCGACAATCGTCTCTACCGAAAATGCGGTTCTCAATAAGAATTGTCCCCACAATGGATTTACTTTCGATCGTAGCAGGACGCATTGCACGGCGAAGGAAATAATATCCGCAGGATCGTCGTTTACTTTGTTGGCTTCTTCGATGGCGATACCGAATTCGTTAAATACTTCAGCCATCAGTGCATTATAGATATCGTCTTTCGATTTGAAATGGTTGTAGAACGATCCAAAACCCACGTCTGCTGCGTCTGTGAGCTCATTGATCGAGACGCTGTCTTTACCTCGTACGGCCATTAATGTCATTGCCGCTTTTAGAAGGCGAGAGCGAGTTTCACGCTTTCTGCGTGCACCCCTAGGTTCGTTAGGCTTGCTGGTTACTGCGGTCATGGTTACCTAATCCTTATCGTAAAACGACAACGCTGGTGTGCGGAATGCTTCAATGGGGGAAATATATCAGAAATAGAACATGATTACATAGTTGATATTGTCATCAGTTATGAGGTAGTCTCAATTATGATATTTAATCATTGAGTGGGTGTGATGTTATGTCCGGTGGCGTAGATACCAATAACAAGCAGGAATTTCTGATTGAAACCGATGTGCTGATTGTCGGCTATGGCCCAATTGGCGCGGCTGTGGCGGCCTTATTGGGAAAGTATGGCATTGCGACCACGGTGATTGATCGGGCTAAAGGTATCCTCAACATGCCCCGTGCAGTGGGAATGGATAATGAAGGTCTGCGTATTGTGCAAATGGCAGGGCTCAGCGACACGGCATTCGAGACCTTCTGTGTGAACAAAACTCGCATGATCAGCCAACATTTTGGTGAATTTGCACAATTTAATATGTCCGGTGTGGTGAATGGCCACGCCCGACAGGTGATGTACTTCCAGCCCGAGCTGGAAAAGGCCCTTCGAGCTCAAGTGAAAGGGTATGAGAATATTTCTGTCCTGCATGAGACAGAGCTCTTGTCTTTGAATGACAACGGCCAGAGCGTTCGGGCGAATATTTGCAGTAAACAGCGCGGTCAAGGTCAGATCCAAGCGAAATATGTGGTGGGCGCGGACGGTGCGAGTTCTACGGTACGGAAAATCCTCGGTATAGAATTTGAGGGTAAATCCTATGCGGAGAATTGGTTGATTGTGGATGCGAAAAATTTACCCGAGATGAATGATCATATTGATTTCTATTGTGGGTCTAATCGACCTGGCCCACATTTACCGGGAGCCGGAGATCGTCAACGTTGGGAGTTTATGCTTACCGCAGATGATTGTGTTGATGAGATGGAAAAGCCCGAGCGAATTAAAGAGCTGCTGTCGCCATGGGGTGATCCCGCGTTGATGGAGATAGAACGACAAGCGGTATATCAGTTTCACGCAAGGAGCTGTCAGCAATTTAGCAAAGGGCGGGTATTTCTTGTGGGTGATGCCGCTCATATTACGCCGCCGTTTCTTGGGCAAGGTTTAGTGGCGGGGTTACGCGATGCAGCCAATCTGAGTTGGAAGCTGGCATGGGTACTAAAAGGGATTGCAGCCCCCTGTATCTTAGATAGCTATGATGAAGAGCGACGACCCCATGCCATTCATATGATCAAACTGGCGAAATTCTTAGGATTCTTTATTCGGCCCGCAAGTGAGTTACAAGCAAAACTTGCCCATGGTGCGGTGCGAGCAATACGGTTAATTCCTCCTGTTAAAGCCTATGTTGATGGTGCGAAGTTAAAGCCAGAGCATCATTTTTCATCGGGGCTATTTGTCAAATCGAAAAAAAGGTTTGGTATGCATCGGGTTGGAGCAAAACCGGGAGAACTATTTCCTCAAGCATTGGTACGGAATTCAATCGGTAAGACCCTTATGAGTGATGATGCATTGGGAGAGCACTTGTCCATCGTTGGCTTGGGTGTTGATCCCCATGAGCATTTATCGATACAAGATATTGAACGCTGGCAATCAATGGGCGGAAATTTTTTAAAAATATCACAGCGTAGCCAGCATGGTGATACAGAGTCTTATATGTTTGAAGATCTAACGGGTGATTTTATTCCTGATGCAGCACATTTTGGAAAGGTACTGGTTGTGAGACCGGATAGAGCAGTGGTTACGAGTGGTGATGTAAAAGACATCTCGGGCATGATTGAGACAACGCAACAACTACTTATGGACGGCTGTAATAATAAATCAATGTTTCGAAAAATATACGAAAAGGTAGCATAAGCATGGCAACGTTAAAGACAGCACAACCTGCACGTCATCCTAATCCGACAACCAAAGCTCAGCGCCTTGCGTACTTGATTTTCGAAGGCCCGGATCTAGAAAAAACAGAGCGTTTCTTACAGTCCTTTGGACTCGTGACGGGTGATCATATAGATAATGCCATTTATATGCGTGGTGCCAATGAACTCCCCTTTTGTTATATGGTGAAGCACGCTAATAAAGATAAGTTTCTCGGGTTTGCATTTGAGATGGCGTCGAAAGACGATTTGATAACGTTGTCGAGGATTCCTGGTTCATCGGGCATTGAGCCGCTGACCACACCCGGTGGCGGAGACGTTGTTCGTTTGCGTTGTCCGAGTGGATTCTTAGTCGAAGCCGTCTATGGACAGCAACCGTATTCCAAAATAGAACAGCGTGAAGCGTTAACCATGAACAACGCGGGATCACCAGAGCGAATTAACAGCACTCAGCGGCCGCCGATCGAACCACCACAAATTACCAAACTGGGTCATGTGGTGATAGAAGCCCCTAAATATCAACAAACATCGGAATGGTATACCAAACACTTTGGGTTGATTCCTAGTGATGTGCAAGTACTGCCGGATGGGTCACCGATGGTGGCGTTTTTCCGTTTGGACCTTGGTGATATACCGGCGGATCATCATACGTTAGCGATGGGACAGGGGTTTAGTTGTCAGTACAACCATTCTGCATTTGAAGTGATGGATCAAGATGCACTCGGTATGGGTCAACGGGTGTTGCGTGAAAAAGGTTATTCCCATGCATGGGGAATTGGACGCCATGTGTTGGGTAGTCAGATATTCGATTATTGGGATGACCCAAGAGGATACAAACACGAGCACTATTGTGATGGTGATCTATTTACCAGTGATATTCCAACGGGAGTAACCTACGCCAGCAAAGAATCGTTATCACAATGGGGGGCACCGGTTCCCAGTAGTTTTGTGAAGCCAAAAGTTAACGCAAAAATCATCATGGATCTTGTAAAAAATCTAATGCGAAGCCCAGATCTAACCATTGGGAAACTGCTTACTATGGCGAGAACGATGTTATAGCGTGAGACGACAATGAAAGAGACCGAGGCAATCAAACAACATAATACGGTAGACACTGATCGAAGGCGTGTCGTTAAAACGGGTGCCGCATTATCCGCAGCTTCCATGTTGCCGCTAGCAATGACGGTATCAACCAGTCAAGCCAGTCATGTTAACGATGAATTATCGACACAAATAGAACATACACATTCGAAAGAAGGTAGAGAAACTATGAGTATTAATACAGTCCGATACAAATATGAAAATGACATTCACTGGGGTGTGGTGAAGGGCGATAATATTATTCCGGTGCCAGGGCAATATGCGACGACGGGTGATTTTATTAATGCCGTGTCAGTCGCTGATTTGAAAATGATTGAGGGATCAACGATAGCATTAAAAGACGTAATGATTCTGTCGCCGATTACTCAGAATCAACGTTTTGTGTGTCAGGGGGCGAACTACCGTCGACATATGATTGAATCCGGTATGAATCCAGAAGATAAAAATTTCAATATGATTTTTACCAAATCCAGTAGTTCCATGGCACCTCACAATACCGATATTGTACGTCCGTCTGTATCAAAGTTATTGGACTATGAAGTTGAGCTCGGTGTGGTATTAAAAGCGCCTATTACTGGTGCAGTCACCATTAACAGCTCAAATTTGCATGAATACGTTGCCGGTGTTGTTATTGTGAATGATATTACCGCCCGTGATGTGCAAATACCTCAGATGCAGTTTTACAAAGGTAAGAGTTTCCGTACCTTTGGTCCTATCGGTCCATTTTTATGTTTAATGGATAAACAAGACCTGCACTATATGGACAAGCTGCAGCTGACCCTTAAAGTGAATGGTGAAGTGCGTCAAAACGATTCCTCTGGAGATATGGTTTATCGACCAGCAGATACCTTAACGGAATTGTCATCGGTACATGACTTTGATACGGGTGATTTGCTAGCAACAGGAACACCGGCAGGGTGTGCACTCACCGTACCATCGCCGGCAAAGCAAAAACTCGCGGCGATGATTCCTGAAGCGATAAAGTGGAAACTGTTCCTAAAAATGCAGGGAGAGAGTACGCAGTACCTGCAACCGGGAGACAGTATTGAAACGACGATTCGCAGTTCTGACGGTGTGATCGATTTAGGAAAACAATCCAATGCCGTTGTTCAAGGTTAATTAATCTAGCTAAAAGGAGTTGATCATGTCCTATACCAATCATTACGTAAAATTCATTAAGCGCCCAGAAAGTCGTCCAACGGAAGACGTATTTGAAATGGCTCAAGAGAATATAAGCGAGCTAAAGAGTGGTGAGTTTCTACTGAAAAATGTTTACCTATCACTTGACCCCGCAATGGTAGGTCGAATGCGTGAAGAGAGCAATTACGCTGACTCTGTAGAGGTAGGTGGTGTAATGCATTGCTACGGTATTGGGCAAGTGATTGAAAGTAAAAACCCCAAGGTTAGTAAAGGTGAGCTAAGAATGGGGCAGCTCAATATGCAGGAATATACCTTAAGTAATAACCCTGAGGATTCTAGCAAAATTAATGTAGGTCTGGCTGATCCCACGTGGTACCTCAGTGTGACCGGCATTACCGGTATGACTGCGTATTTTGCGATGAGAGACATTTGTCAGCCTAAATCAGGCGAAACTATTGTCATTTCTGCGGGGGCAAGCTCCGTAGGTATGATAGCAGCACAACTGGCTAAGAAAGCGGGGTGTCGTGTGGTGGCAATTGTTAGTACTGATGAAAAAGCAGAAGGCTTACGTGGTGGTGGTATTTACGATGATGCTGTTAGTTATCGTAATAAAGATACCGACACTCTTACCGCCGATCTTACATTAGCCTGCCCTGGCGGTGTTGATATGTATTTTGACAATACCTCGGGTGATATCTCTGAAGCGCTACTGGATCTTTATAATGATTACAGCCGAATTGCCGTGATTGGCCGTTTAGGTATTTCTCACTTACCGGATACTCGTAAAGACGTTGGGCGTCGTGATAATAATGTGATATTGGCGAAGCGTATCAGCAAGCAAGGTATGGTGCTATTGGACTATAAGAGTCAATATCCTGAGGCAATTATTCAATTGTCGGGTATGGTACACCGTAAAGAAATCCGATTTGAAGAAGATATGATGCATGGCATTGAGAAAATGCCTACTGCTTTCTTTCGTGTGTTAGACGGAAAAAATAAAGGCAAGCAATTGGTAAAAGTGGGTGATATCAATAGTTATGATGATCCTAGCCCGGTGAAGATTGGCCAGTCAATTCGGTCTAAAAAATGGTTGAATGGATTTGTGGTTAACGCGTTACGATCGACTCGAACAGTAAAGTCGTTGCTGCCCATGCGTGCTTAAATAGAGAATTATGCGTGCTGTTTGGCCTGGAGGTTGGGAGACATCCAGGCTTTTTTTTAGGGAATTAGTTTACCCTTGGGGAGGGTAGCCAGCGGCATTGTTCAGCGGGATTCGACTCTTTGCAAAAATTCCGTTCCCACGTCCCACTTCATTACCTTCGCTATCACAGACCACCGCATCCACAATAAATTGTGATTTACTGATACTCACAACCTTACCTGTAGCGATAAGTTTTCCAGATACGACGGGGCGGGTTAGGTAAGTGGTAAAGGAAGCGGTAAGTACAAATACCTCGGTTTCCAATGAGTTTGCGGCAAAGAATGCAGCATCATCCAGCATTTTAAAATAGACTGAACCGTGTACGGCCCCAGCAGAGTGATGGAATTTTTCAGCAAGGGAAATTTCGATGGTTGCTTCACCTTCCGTCACTGTCATCGTAGGTTCATAGAACGCATTGATGGGTGCTGCTTGATACATGCTTTCTAGCTGACGAAAATGCTTATCGTTACTCATGCTCTATTCCCTCTCTCTTAATGTCAATTTTTCTTAAGGTACAACGTCAATAATAACGGATTAATGTCATTCAACGCTTTTCGTGCGCTAAGTTCGCGATCGCTATCTTTGGCCTGCTTAGCTTGCAATAATTGCAAAGCTGCGTAAAAGCTGGCGTTCTTAATGCTGTCAGCTTGAGATGACTCTATATGATGAAGCAAACCCGGCTCGTTAAGTAATAACCATCCAGGGAAAATACTGAAGGGTTGTTCATCTTCAAGATCCATAAAACGTTGCCACACGGACTTGAAATTGTCATCAGGGTAACGGTTTAGGAAGTTCTCTAGGGTATCATCCAATTCTGAGTCCGCGTGACTGGCTTTAAGGTCGATAAGCTGGATGAGTGCAATAAGGCTTTGTTCACGATTACGTTGATAGTAGTAAGCCAAACATAATCGAAATAACAGTTCGCCATGGTGGGTATAGGATTCGTCACCTATGATGCTGTGCTGTACTTGTTGCCAGCTCTGCATCTGTTCCCAGGCGTAACTGGCATGGCTTTGTGGGTAAGCCACATTATAAGGATGGCCTTCTAGGCTTTGTGCAATACGTTGCCACGCGGGTGCGAGATAATCGCGGGATTTTTGTTGTAATAACTGTCGCGCCAATGGCACGATTTCTTGTTCTAGGCCGGTACGCTCTTCATCAATAATATCGATATGATCTTCAACTGGATCATCAGTGTGTAAGCCAAACGCTACCAGATCTTCATAGCCATGCAGCTGAGCATGGTTCGGGTCTTGTTGATAGAGTTTGTTGACATACTTTTGTGCAGTTTCCCAGTGGCGATTGGCCAGTGCTTCCACCAGAATATTCTCGGTAACGACTGATGGATTGTCCATAAACAAGTCCATCTGCGGAGCATCTTCTTGACGTGTCCACTGTTTCTGTAACAATGCCGTCAGCGCAGGACTTTGACTAATGACAAGGTCTTTACTGGTGTTACTTTGGTCCCAGCCGGAAAATGGTTGCACTTCTCCAACTAACCCTAATTTATGGCAAAAACGTTCGGCTTTTTCCAGATTGCTCACGAGTTCTTTTTTCGGCAAATGAATATGCTTTTCAAGTATATCGAATTCACCCATACGCCAGGCTTCATAATCACCATATTGAAGGTGACCCGCATCAAGTAACCATTCGATTGGGCTGTATGATCCCAAAGACATCAGTTGGTTGTCGACGTCGTGTTGCATTGTCATGTTATATCCAAACTATTCTATTAATAAATAAACTGAGGGTGTGTTTAGTATCGCTCGATCATATCAATCAAGTAGTGCTATAAGCTCTTCGCTACTGAGTGCAAAACTATCGCTTTGTTGTTCCGCAGCGTCATAGACAGAATTCATTAGCATGAGCTTCTTTTGTTGTAATTGGAATATTTGTTCTTCCACGCTATTTTCAATCAGTAACTTATATACAAATACAGGCTTGTCCTGTCCAATACGATAAGCGCGATCTGTCGCTTGTTGCTCTGCGGCAGGGTTCCACCAAGGGTCATAATGAATGACGGTATCAGCCGTGGTCAAGTTAAGACCCACGCCTCCCGCTTTTAAACTGATCAAGAAGATTTCGACTTCACCTGACTGGAAACTCTCCACCACTTTTTCTCTATTACGCGTTGCGCCAGTTAAGGTGACATAATTGAATTTTAACGTGGTGAGTGTTTCTGCGATGATGGATAGCATTGAGGTGAACTGGGAGAAGATAAGAATACGTCGACCTTCTGATACGAGTTCAGTGACCATTTCAATTAAGTGCTGTAATTTAGCTGATTCCATATGTTGGGCATCTTCCAACTTGGTTAATCGTGGGTCACAGCAGACTTGACGCAATTTGAGCAATGCGTCCAAGATCATTATATGGCTCTTGCCTAAACCATTGTCGGCAATGGCTTGTTGTAATTTCTGATTGGAGGAGAGTCGAATGGTTTCGTAAAGGTCTTGTTGTTCATCCGACAATGGAATATGCACCACGGTTTCTGTCTTCGGCGGCAGTTCACTTAACACATCATTTTTATTACGCCGCATCATAAACGGAGAGATGCGGTTAAACAGCGCCTGGGCTCTATCTTTATCACTATCTTTTTCTATGGGGTTTCTATATAGCCGCTTAAACGTACTTTCCGATTCTAAAAATCCGGTCATAAGAAAGTCAAATAGTGACCATAACTCGCCCAAGTGATTTTCCAATGGTGTACCGGTTAAGCAGATCTTAATGGGTGCTTCAATCTGCTTAATGGCCTTGGCGACTTTGGCTTTGCTGTTCTTAATATTTTGCGCTTCATCAAGAATCACAGCCCCGAGGGTCTTCTTATTCCAGAAATCAATATCTCGCAAAGCCAGTGCATAGGTAGTAATAACAACATCGATATCGTTTAGGTGCCCCAGTTTCTTAAAACGATTGCTCCCATGCAATACCATGACGCGTAATTCTGGGGTGAACTTGGCGGCTTCTGACTTCCAGTTATGCAGTAAGCTGGTGGGCGCAATTATTAGTGCCGCATTCTCTAACCGCCCTTGAGACTTTTCGATGGATAAATGTGCCAGGGTTTGAATCGTTTTACCCAGCCCCATATCATCGGCAAGAATACCGGATACACGTTGCTCACGTAGACTCTGCAACCAACTAACGCCAATTTGCTGGTAATCACGTAATGTCGCATTAAAGGTGTCAGGTAATTCGATGGCTCCTGCATGTTGTAATTCTGAAAAGCGCGCAGCGTTTTCGAGAATTTCAATGTCACCACCCCAGGTTAAGTCGTCACTGTTGGGGGCGTTCATGGCCAGTTGTAGTTCACCAATGCGTGCTTGTTGAGCGGCCGGCAATTTTAGCTTGCCACCACTATCCCACTTGGGTTGATCAAAAAGCTCTACAAGAACGCCAAGTAGCGCCTTTAATCGAGAGACCTCTAGCTCAATGATTCTGCCATCATCGAGGGTAAGCGGTAAGGTGTCGCTCTCACCAAACAGATTTAAGCGCTTTATGGAAAAGAACTCAGGGGATTGCTCAATCGCTTTTACTAACAACGGCAATAAATTGATTTGTTCGCCGTCAATTTGAATGCCCAGCTCGAGTCCCAGCCAATCACTTTTGGTTTGTTCGACCTCACCATACCATTGGTCAACCGACACAAAGTGGTAACGAAAATCATCGCCAAAAATAGCCTGCCAACCCTGCTGCTTTAATTGAGGTAACGCAGTGAGGAAAAACTGTTTCCATTCTTGCTTGGTTTCAAAGGTTAGGTCACCTTTGTTATTGACTGCACTGGGAATAAGATCGCCGTTATCGTCAGCATGCAGCGGAATAATACTGGGTGCGATAGTATAGAGCGTATCAATGTGTTCTTGCTCTTGGGCAAGATTGCGGCATACCTGATATACCACACCTTGATGAAATTGCCGCTGATCCTGTTGTTCATTGCCGTGAAAGAAAATGGCCTCATCGCGAGGGCCAGCATAGGTAAACTGTGGAAGTACACCATCGTGGATAGTCGGTTTTTTGTAGCTATGCAAAGACACCGCATGGGCCCGCTTGGAATAGAAAAGTAATTGCGGAAGCACCGATTGGCATTCAAAGCGTTGAATAGGGTAAATATTCGGCTCTGGCAATTGCCACTGGTCTAGTTGCTGTTTTTTCTCTTCAATAAATTCAACGCATTGTTCGGGTTCAATCTTAACACCGCTGGCAATCCAATTGAGGGCATCTTGATCCAGTTGAGACTGTAGTGCTCCTATGATATTGGTATCACGTCGAATATAAAACGGCTCTGTGGCGGCTAATAAATGCAGCTTACTATTATCATGATGGATTCGTAGCGATTGCGTGCCGTTACGCGTGGTTTTCCAGGTACTGGTACAGGGCTCAATATCACCCCATTGAACGGGCTGGGTACTCGCATCTTGCCAGGCAACATCGGCGAAATAACAACGCTGGGTGCTGATTATATCTTTGAGTACATCAATGCTCTGCTGGGTAGGTAAACTGCGCTTGGATTGATTCTCCCAGTGAGGGTCTGAATCCAGCAGTGCCTTAAATATACGCGGATCGACCATACGTAAGAATCGTGGTGGTCGGTTTAGCGCGCGTAATTGGATATGGTAAGGCTGATTGGTACGGTATTCCCCAGAAGGCTGCTTTTCTGACACCAACAATTCCACCGTGAGCGGTGTTCTAGGGCTTAATTTGTTGATGGAAATCAAATAGATTAATTGTTGGTAGGCAGTTTCATTGACCTTTTGTGCACCCTGATCGGATTGTCTGGCACGGACTTTTTTCATAAAGCTGCCGCCACTGCGGGGTGACTGCTTCTGTTGTTGGTTATTATCAAGGGCTAAGCGTTGAAGCAATACTGCAGCGACGTGCATACAGTTCTCTTCTAGGTCACAGGAGCATTCGGTGGTAAAGATCACTTTTTTCTGTGGATGAACCGATATAAACACGTGCTCATTGCTGGCGTGCTGGTCCTCATCGGTATCCATAACCTTGGCCGATAAGGTCGCACCATTATCGTTCACGGTTAGATCGCTAACAGCGTGTTGATCAACCAATTGTTGGCCCCTTTCCACAATCGTTCGTGGAAGTTGCGCGTTGATTTGGTGTTGATCATATAACATGTCGTGGTAGCCTTGTTTACTGTCGCCAAATGTAAGGTCGAACAGGCAATCATACGGCTGTAAAACGGCTTTTTCTAGCGTTGGAAAAGGAAATTTTTGTGAGAAAGGTGATCTGAGTGGAGAGTGATCAATGGGTACAGTGAATAAGGTGATTTTAGTGGGGAAAGTTGTCAGTGAACCTGATATTCGCTACATCTCCAAGACAGATGACCACCTTGCGCAGTTTAATCTGGCGACTAAGGAGGGCGTTGAGCATCTGTTGATCTGTCGAGGTGCACAAGCCTTATACGTTAAGGATTTGGTCAAAAGCGGTACGCGCCTCTATATTGAAGGGGAGCTGGAATATACTGAGCAGCGTCACCCACAGCATAAGGATTGTGTATGGCAGCGAGCTCAGGTACGTATTTTATCGCTCCAGCTCATTGACGCGCCGGATCGGCCTGCGTACCCGGAGGATATTAAAAAGATCGATTTTCGTCGTAAAAAGCCCAAAGGGTAGGTGGGAATAATTCCCTCTTCGTGCTAGGGTTTAGCTATGAATAAAAAAACCGCAACTGAATCAGGAGGCGTTACACCACCCGCCTCCATCGTAGCTGCACTAAAGCGCATTCTAAAGCCGCTAGTGCGTATGCTATTACATTTTCAGATTACCTTTCCTTTTTTATCAGAACTACTCAAGTCCGTGTATGTAGACGTCGCGGAGAACGAGTTGGCGCTTACTAACAAGCCTCAAACGGATACCCGAATCAGCCTGATAACAGGCGTACATCGTAAAGATACTAAGCGCTTACGCGGGGCATTAAAGGAAGGGGAAGTATTACCAGAAGTCGTCAGTGCTGGCGCGCAATTGGTGGCCAAATGGGTCTCCGATGATGATTATCTCGATAAAAAAGGTGATCCCATTGCTTTGCCTCTACGTGGAACCACACCCAGTTTTGAGGGTTTAGTCCAAAGTGTATGCAAACAAGATTTACGCCCGCGAGTGGTATTGGATGAGTGGGAACGCCTTGGCATTGCCTCTGTGGTGGATGACAAAGTGTGTTTACGATCCGATGCGTTTGTGCCGCAAACCGGCGTTGATGAAAAAGCTTTCTACTTAGGAATGAACGTTGCTGACCACTTAGCGGCGGCAGGTCGTAATATTCGTGAGGACAGCTCTCCCTATTTTGAACGCTGTGTGTATTACGAAGGGCTAGATGATCGGTCGATCGCAGAGCTCAAGTCCATGTCAGAGAAAGACGGCATGAAACTCCTCAAAAAGCTTAATAAGCGGGCCCTAGAGCTAAAAGCAGAACAAGATAAAGAAGGTACACGACGTTTTAATACCGGCGTTTACGTCTATCACGAGAAGCAGGACTAAATTGATGAGTGTTGTCCGCGCCTGCTTATGGCTAATGCTATCCGTGCTGTGTGTTTCGTGGGTCACTTCCTGCGCCATCATAAACCCCGAAGAAGGTTTTGGTGGAACAGGCGATGTGGCACACACCGGTGGTTTAGGTGGTAGCGGTAAACGCCCGGAAGGATTAGGGGGCACAGGTAAACCTGCTCATGGCGGAGAAGGCATTGGCGGCACTGGGGCAGTGGCGCGTGGTGGCGAAGGCATCGGTGGTACTGGCAAGCAACTCGCATCCGGAGAAGGTATCGGCGGCACAGGCATTGTGGGTACTATTACCGCGTTTGGTTCAATTTGGGTGAACAATGCTCGGGTCACATTTGATGACAGCACACCGATCACCATTAATTTCAAAGAAGCGCATCAGCAAGATCTAAAGATCGGCCAAGTGGTCGCGGTGCTGTCTGACAGAAATAGCGGCTACTTTGCCGCACGCAGTATTGATATTGTGCACGAGCTAATTGGTCCGGTGACTGCCCGACGCGGCAATACCGTTACCCTGCTTAATCAAACCGTACGTATTGATGGTGATACCACCGTTGCGAATAACGGAAAATCCGTTCAATTAGCGCAAGTGAATACCGGCCAATGGATAGCGGTTAGCGGCTATCGGCAGGACGATGGCTCAATCGAAGCGACTCGATTGGACTTTGCCGATGCTCAAGCGCAAGTGCAAGTGATCGGCGTACCGCAATTTGTGGGCGATGATATCTACCAGGTTAATGGCCAACGCATGCAAGTGAGCAGTTGGTTAATGGACGAATACGAAGGAGGGCGCTTACTGATAAGTGGCGCATTAGAAGACGATCTATTAGTTGTTGATAGCATTGGTGATGACTCTGTTACCCAAGTTATGGAACAGGCCGAGTCATTGATCTTAGGTGGCTTTCTTGAAGATATCGACAATGACCGCGTAGTGAGAGGTGTTGAATTTGAATTACCAGACGATGTAGAAGAGGAAGAGCTCTTTGACGCAGAGGAGCAAGAAGAGCAACTTGCCGCCAGGTCTGGCGAGCGTGATGACGAAGACGCTATGTCGGAAGCGCAAGTTATAGAGGAAGAGATAGAAGAACTCGAAGAAGAGCTTGGCGAAGAAGGTGAATTTGAAGAAGAGGAAGACTTCGACGAAGAGTTTGAAGGCGAGGAGGAGTTCGACGAAGACGAAGAATACGACGAGTATGATGAAGAGTATGAGGGGGAATACGACGAAGAATATGAAGAGGAGTTTGAGGAAGAATTCGACGAGGAATATGACGAATTTGAAGAATTCCAAGAAGAGGAAGAAGAACCCTTTGAAGAGGAAGAGCCTTTTGAAGAAGAATTTATCGGGGAGGACTTTGACGAGGAACTGATTGACGAGGAAATCTAATGCATGGAAATTATGATGGATTCCGAATAGACTCTATTGGAGAATCACATTCATAATAAGGGATAATTATATGGATATCAGTAACTTGATCATCGGTGGAATAGCCGTCCTGCTAGTGGTATATGCCATTGTGTTGTATAACGGATTGGTATCTTTGAAGCACAATGTATCCAAGAACCTCGCCAATATCGATGTGCTACTTAAGCAGCGCCACGACGAATTACCCAAACTTATTGAAACCTGCAAACAATACATGAAGCATGAACAGGAGACGTTGGAAAAAGTTATCCATGCAAGAAGCTCTGTCGCAAATGCGCAGAAAAGCGGGGATGTAAAAGCACTAGGAAAAGCTGAAACTGTTATGCGAGCAGGGTTGGGGAATTTGTTTGCCCTAGCTGAAAATTACCCAGAACTTAAGGCCGATCAGAGTTTTACTCATTTACAAGATCGGATATCGGGATTGGAAAGTGAGATTTCCGATCGAAGAGAGTTCTATAATGAATCGGTCAATAATAATAATATTCGATTAGAGCAATTTCCCGATGTGTTGGTTGCTCGGTTTGGGAATTTTAAAGCGTTTGATCTTCTAGAGTTTTCGGAGCAGGAGCTTGCCGATGTTGATGTTAAATCTCTATTTAGCTAATTCCCACTATAATGAGTTGACACCATGACGGAAGATCATTGGATTCTACTTGCGTCAGTGGTGATTGCTATTGTCGCGTTTGTCGGAATATTTAATAATATCATCAAAGCGCGTCTAATTGAGGATACCCCCACATCAAAAATACGATCGGCATCTCAAGGCTACGTAGAATTAGTGGGTGTTGCTAAAAAATACGAGGACGCTCCTATTATTGCACCCTTATCGGGGCAAACATGTCTCTGGTATTATTACAAAATTGAACGCTATGAACGATCAGGAAAGAGCTCAAGCTGGAGAACCATAGAAACCAAGTCGAGCGATCGTTATTTTACCCTACAGGATGAGACGGGGGAGTGCAGTGTTGATCCTTGCAAGGCAGATATAATAAGCCGTTGGAAAGATGAATGGCGCGGAAATGAAAGAAGACCCACTTCTATGTTGGGTCAGGAAAGCCTATTGTTTGGAAGCCGCTATCGATATACCGAACATCGAATTCATGAAGATGATGCTTTGTACGCCTTAGGTTTGTTTCAAACAGTATACGCTCCCTCCCTTAAAGAGCAGAAAAAACACAAAGTGAGTGAAATACTCAATGAGTGGAAGAAAGATCAAGACAGTTTGCTTGCGCGGTTTGATACCGATGGCGATGGTGAGATTGATCTACAGGAATGGGCTAATGCAAGAAAAGCGGCCGCTAAACAAGCGCACTATTATGTGGAGCAGAATGCTGACAATTCCCCCATGCATATCATGACGCGATCACCTCAGCGTAGAAACCCCTATATTGTCTCCAATAAAGATCCAAAAGAGGTATCTAGAAGATATCGTTGGATCGCGGCAGGCTGTGGATTGGCATTTGCGATATCAATTTGGTTTGGTACCTCTTACTTCTATCGGCTTTTTTATTGATGCGATGATAGAATATTGCTGTATAGAGCTATATGGTTTAATAACGAACTGAATAATTTTTATGAAAGAAACCAAAGAAACATTCGACATCATTAGCTTCGTACTAATAATTCTTAGTATTGTCTTTCTCTATGTAGGTAATCAACAATTTGTTCAATACAACGGATACAACCCCGCGCTAGCGGATATGGTGGCGAATTTTCTTCGATTGGTTAATCCTGCAGAAGGGTATGAGCAGGTAGAGATGAGAAAATCTAATTTCTATATCAGTGAGGAAAGAAGTGTTTTTGGCCTTTTTATTGTCTCAACAATCTTAAGTGTTATTTCTAGTATCAAGCTAATAGTAGGTAAGATGAAAGGAAACACTACATCAGTATTTCCCGGTCTGGTATTGGTATCTTTGACGCTAATTTTCTCCAGCGTATTTATGGTATTTGATATAGGCCTATATCACGTTATTTTTACTAAGCCGTTCGCATAAAAATTGATTAAAATAAAAACCCCAAAAGATCTAGCGCGTTTGCGCCGTTTTGCATTAGATTCGCAAAGATTACTACAAATCCAGCCTTTCGGCCAAGGTATCGCTGGGGCACGTAACGCGATTAACCACATAGGCTACGTTCAAATTGATACCATCTCGGTGGTAGAGCGTGCTCACCATCATGTGTTTTACTCCAGGGTACCGAAGTTCAAGCCCGCGATGACAAATCACATGTTACTCGATGGCGATATTTTTGAATATTGGACACACGCGGCGGCTTTTCTACCCATCGCTGACTTTCGCTTCTCCTTACCCTATAAACATGCAATCAAAAGCGGTCAAACTCATTGGTATAGGAATCCTGATCGAAAACTAATGGGCGAACTGTTGGTAAGGATACGTTCCGACGGACCGATACGATCACGGGATCTAGAAACCAACACCACCAAACGTGAAGGCTGGTGGGATTGGAAACCCGCCAAAAAGGCGCTCGAGCAGTTGTATATGGAAGGTGATCTAATGGTCTGTGATCGTGAGGGTTTTCAAAAAACCTATAATCTAACCGAGCGTGTATTGCCCTCGCACGTAGATACACATATGCCCAGCATGGACGAGTTTGCAGTGCACATTGTAGATCAACAGTTGCGCTGCCACGGCATTGCTTCTCTTAAAGGGCTGACCTACCAGCGCCGAAATTCGGAACTACGTAAAACGGTAAAGTCTTTGGTCCTCGAAAGATTATCGCAGGGCTTGCTAGAACAAGTGCAGCTGGCTAGTGGCGAAGTGTTTATATTGGAAACGGGTGCGCTCGACAAACGACTTCCGAGATTAAGCAATCGCATGTTGATTCTATCGCCATTTGACAATAGCGTTATTCAGCGCGAACGGCTCCGTTCGTTGTTCCAATATGGTTATTTTTGTTTGCCGTTACTTTACCGTGGCGAATTTATAGGGCGGATGGATTGTAAAGTTCATCGGAAAGACAAGCATCTAGAAATCAAGTCATTATATATGGAGCCGTATGATTTTGATGATGAATTAGTTATTTCCGCATTTGTAGATGCGATGATTATGTTCAGGAAATTTCAACAGTGTGATTCAGTTTCACTAATAGAGGCTAATCCAAAATATTTAACCCAACGTTTGCGCTGTGCTATCTGATTCTTGGATCATCCAATAATTCTAAGTGTTTCCTGTATATCCAACGCTCTCTTCTGTCTTAATACAATCTGTCTATTACTACTATGCAAATAGCATATGACAATTGTCATATGGTTATCATTACTGATGAAAGTGTAGAATAAATTAATCGTAAATAGAAAATACACTTACGAATTAGTAGTTAGCCAATTGTAAAATATAAAAATTGAGACTAGTGATATGAAAACAATAACAAAGCTTGGTGCTACTGCGTTTATCTCTGCATTTCTAGGCCAAGGAAATATAGCTCTAGCAGATACTATGCAGGTAGATCTATCTACAAAAATAGCGGTTGGATCATTCGGAAAACAGGTAGCACCGACAGCGCTTAAGGCTTCAGTAAATGACTTAGTGCAACTAAGGGCCGAGCAGCAATATTCTATGGCGAGTGACGACAAAGAAAAATTAGATGAGTTGATTGAGGCTCTGAATAAACTAGCGGATGCGGAAAATTCGAACGAATTTTCCAAAGTATTTGGTTGGATTTCAACAGTTTCTGGAATCATAGTCGCTTCAGTACTGACTGCTTCTGGCATAAATTCCTCTGTAGGGGCGGTTCTATTAGCGTTTGTGCTCGATCAGCTAGGTCAACAACAACATTCAACCTCATCCGCTATACTGTCAGGTTCGGTAGTAAGCGTGGCATCGATCAATAACACAGCAAAGGCCGGAACTAAGACCGCGTTAGCCTCTAGTTCTTTGACCAAAAACGTTACGTTGTATCAACATTATGGCTATGGTGGTTATAGTGTGAACCTGGGGTTAGGTAGTTACACCTTATCAAGTCTTATCAGTAGAGGTGTAACCAATGACGATATTTCATCCCTTACCGTTCCTGCTGGCTATAAGGTAACAGTGTATGAGCACGATAATTTTGGCGGACGAGCTACCCAATACACTAGCAATACGAGTTGGTTTGATGAGCAACACAATGATCAGCTTTCATCGATAAAAGTGGAACGTATCATCCAGCCAGGTATTTATCAAATTAGAAGCAAGATTAGTGATAAATGTTTGAGCGTTCAATACGCTAGTTTATCCAATAGCGCGAATATTCAACAATGGAGTTGCACGGATGTTGCAAATAAAAATTGGATTTTTCAACCGCTAAATGATGGCACTTACCAAATTCAATCAGTCCACAGTGGGAAATGCGTGGATGTAAACAATATTAGTCAACTTGATGGTGAGAATATTGTTCAATATTCTTGTCATAGTAAAAATAATCAACGATTTATCGCTAAACTGAACAGTGATGGGAGTTTTCTCTTCACCGCTAAACACAGTAATAAGGTGTTAGATATTGAAGGTTATGCCACCTATAACGGAGGTAACCTTCATCAATACTCAACAACAAACGCAGACAATCAACGCTTTTATCTGGATAAATCAGCGAGTAATCAAAACACTGGAAATTCGGCGAGCCTTATTCAGGCATATCAAATTTATTACGCTCTACGTGAAGCTATTCAAAATGAGAAACACTCCCTCAATGCTGAAAGTTTGGTAGCCGCCAATAGTATTTTGACATTATACGAAGAACAACTTAAGCGACAAATGTGAACCTAAAAATATCATATCCATAATGTAATCGATTCAGAGAAAGAATCTCTAAGTAGTTATTGTAGCTTCGCGGTGATCAAAAATTAAGATCACCGCGTTTACACACGCTACGGCAGTGCTGCAATAATCTCACTTATCACACCATCTAACCCAATATAATCATAATCCTCTGTCACACCCGTCCTCACCACCACAATATTCTTTGACGGAATAATCACAACTCGCTGACCCTGATGCCCTGCAAAATAATATGCATCATGAGGAACGTTCGGCCAATCCATACCCCGGCTGTTTAACCATAGCTGGCCGCCGTATTCATCAGTGACTGGTGATGGCTGACTTACATAATTCACCCACTCAGAAGATAATACTTGTTCACCGTTCCACAACCCTTCCTGCAGATATAGCTGGCCCATACGAGCCCAATCCCTTGCGGTCATAAATCCGTAAGCACCACCGACAAATTGCCCCGTGGTATCTACTTCAATAAAGGCCGAGCGAATATCCACTTTATGAAATAATTCCGTCTGATAAAAGTCATACGCCGCTTGTGCGGTACCACCCACGGCATCATGCACAATCTTAGCTAGTAGATTCGCATCGCCAGTGTTGTAATTAAAATGGGTGCCTGCTGGATGAATTAACTCACGACTGGCGGTATAGGCAATCTGATCGCTTTCTCGATACAACATATGTGACACATCAGAAAACCCTAAGTAATCCTCATTAAAATCCAAACCAGAGGTCATATGCACAATATCGCGGGTCGTGGTATTGGCTTTCTCAGTACCCGCCCAACCCGGGATCGGCGCGGGGTCATCAATATCAATTACACCACGATCGCTCAGGATACCGATTAATGTGCCCGACAGGGTTTTTGTCATGGACCAGCCCAGTAATGGCGTGTTGGCGTTTACACCTAGGTCGTATTGCTCGGCGATGAGCTTCCCGTTATAGGCAACTAATAACGACGTGGTATTGCGGGGAGCTTCTTCAGGCTCCACAAATGCGGATGTGACGGCTGCATTGACTCGGTCAATATCCAAGCCAGGAATCACCTCGTGGGTTAATCCGGCAGTACCATGGGGCCAAGGAGTAGACGTTGGCAAAACCGGTGGCGCCAACGGCGTAATAGTGTGAGCGGCAATGTCATCTACCGTTTTATCCACCAACACGGTGCAACCCATGCCTTCGCGATGTATGGCTTTTGCGGCTAATGACTCATTGAGGAAAATGCGATCTGCCACACGAACAGTTTTGGTGTTGTGGTCTACATCAATGTCCCATATCAGCGGTAGCGGCTGTACCTTAGGAGCAATAAAGCGCTTTGTGACTAGGGACTGGTCTAACTCACTATTAAATAAGTAAGAACAAAGATATTTAGCAGTAAACCCTTTTCCGATGGGTAAATCGTTCACTTTGTCGCAACCGGACAAAATAAACAAAGAGCTGAGTACAAGAAGGGCCGAGCGACATTCCATGGTGTAGCCTCTGAGTTGTGAATGCGATTATTATTGTTGTTGCATGTAACACAGCTTTAGATATACCACTGGTACGTACGGTCCAGAATGGCCATAGTGCCAGCGAAAGAGTGCGACAGAGTCAACCAGGCGAATACCAAGCAGCGCAATCTCGTCTTATGTGGACTGACAATCGAAATGTGAAAGAATATGATCTTTTCTGATAAGTCATTGATTTTTATCTAGGTTGTAGGGCATATTCACCTGCTTCTAGGGAGGTTGTAGAGTGGACTATACTTGTTGACATATCTGTCGATAATTTAATCAATGGTTAGCAACAGATACAGTTGAGCTCTACTAATGGGCAGACATAGACATTGGAAACGTTATCCGAATATCATGAGCCGTTGTGTGTAAAACGCTCTAAACTCGTCACTCTAGTGCTAATGTTGGCATGTATTAGTACGGTATGGATGTGTCCGGAAGCATATTCCAAATCTCACTCGCCAAGAGCCGTGTCCGGTGTTCTCGATCTTAGGCATTGGGATTTTGACTCAGACGGAATTGTTGCCTTAGACGGAGAGTGGGAACTCTTTCAGGGAGCGTGGTCTAGTCGCGCGATTCACGCTTTTATCCAACAAGGGATATCAGAATCCCAAAGTGATAAGCCACTTGTTATCAATTACGCCACGATTCCCTCCTATTGGTACTCGCAAACATTTGATGGTCAGGTATTGCCATCCGGCGGATTATTTACGTATAAACTCAGAGTACTATTACCGACGAACTATCCTGAAAATTTGGCCCTAAAAATTACATCGCTTAATTATGCTTACCGATTCTGGGCCAACGGCACACTGATCACTGAAGCAGGAAAGATATCTGAGGATCTTAGTAAAATCGATCCAGAAACAGCACCACAAGTCGCCGCATTTTCTGTCAATAACCGTGAATTTGACATTGTCTTTCAACTGTCATCCTTTGACAGTCCACACGCTGGCCCTTGGACCAGCATAAAAATGGGTAAGCCAGAAACGTTACGCTTAGCTCGTTTAAGAAGCCTGAGTATCGATGTCTTTATTGCGGGCAGTATCTTTTTTATGGCGATATATCATTTATTTTTATATTTTACTCAACGGCAAAGTAAACCGGAGCTCTATTTCAGTTTATATAGCTTTCTATGCTCACTGTTGGTCATGACTTCTGGAGAGTACTTATACGCATCTATATTCCCAAACAGCAGTTGGGAGAGCCTATTTACCATATATTTTGTCTCATGGTTTATGTGTATTGGTGGGTTCAATGCGTTTCTAAATTCTGTCTATCCGAAACAAGGATTTCCTGTAGTAACAAAGCTACTGAATGTTATTTGTATTGTGTCTTCTCTCTGCGTATTAGTATTTCCCGCGCAAGTATACATATGGTTGTCAGTGCCTTTTGTTTATATCTCGCTATTTGTGTGTGTTATCTGTTTGATCATCTGTATTCGTACCATAATAGCGAAAGAGGAAGGGGCCATCGCGTTCTTATTAGGATTTGTAATACTGGGGGTAAGTATAAGTAATGATGTGTTACATACGTTGGGACTAACACCGGTATTCTCTCTGGTTCCATTTGGTATTTTAATTTTCCTATTCTCACAGGCGTCATTTTTGGCAGAGCGTTACGCAAATTCATTTCACGATGTTAAACGATTAACCAATAAACTCGAACAAAAAGCAGCAGAGCTAGAAGATCGGGTTGATGAACGTACTAAAGAGTTAAATTACGCGCTAGAAGATGCAAAATCAGCAGTAAAAGCTAAGAGTGAATTCTTGGCGAATATGAGTCATGAAATACGTACGCCGTTAAACGGTGTTCTGGGAATGGCGGAATTACTGGCAGACACCAGTTTACATCCCAATCAATTACGCTATCTCAATACGATTAACCAGTCAGGTAAGACGTTATTGGGTGTGATCAACGACATACTGGATTACTCGAAGATTGATGCCGGTAAAATGGAACTAGAATACATACCATTTTCATTGGAAGAACTCGCGGATGATTGCATGTCAATATTTGCGGTGAAGTCAGCGGAATTAGGCGTGGCCCTGAACACCCGAACGGAATCAGGCATTGACTTGATGTACATGGGGGATGCCATGCGACTCAGGCAAATACTTCTCAACTTATTGAGTAATGCATTTAAGTTTACCAGCGTCGGGGAAATCATACTCAATATTAGCGTTGATACTTTAACTAGCCACGAGAATTCGGGTAAAAAAGATCAGGAAGGCAGTCTGTTTTTGAAATTCGAAGTCATTGATACGGGCATAGGTCTTACCGATGACCAATGCAATAAGTTGTTTACATCCTTCAGCCAAGCAGATTCTAGTACCACGAGGCGTTATGGTGGCACCGGACTTGGTTTGGCAATTTGCAAGAAATTGACTGAGCTAATGGGGGGCGACATTGGTATTGAAAGTTCTCCCGGTAATGGATCGACCTTTTGGTTTACCATCAAAACACAAACTATCTCCAGCAAGGATATTTCACACTCGGCATGTGATGATTATTCTTCTCTTAAGGGAAAGAATGTCTTATTGGTCGAAGATCATCAGACGTTTAGAGAAGTCACGGAAGCATCAATGTTGACGTATGGATTAAATGTCACCCTCGCAAATAGCGCCAAGCAGGCGATGGCGATTGCTGCAACAGGTTCACATTTCGATTTAATGATTGTTGAGCTAGATTTAGCCGATACCAATGGATTGGATCTGATCGGCTATTTACGAACGTTGCAGGCTTGCAAGACGGCAGAGACAATACTTGTTAGCTCTGCAAAGTCATTACCGGACAAGGTGCTATTACAAAATACCAATGTGTCTCTTATTCTAGAAAAGCCGGTGAGCTCTATCACGTTAAGAAGAACGCTGATTGAGTGCTTGGGAAGCAAAGGTGAGGTGGAAAAAACAAGTAAAAAGCAGAAAGATAAGCAACTGCCACACTTGGATGTCTATGTTGCTGAGGATAATGAAATTAATCAAATGGTCATAAAGGGGATGTTGGGAAAACTTGGTATTCACCCGACCTTTGCCAATAACGGATTGGAAATTGTACAACTGGTAGAGAGGAGTGATACTCCACCCGATATCATATTTATGGATTGTGAGATGCCAGAACTCGACGGCTATGAAGCCACACGCCAACTGAGATTAATGGAAAAAGCCAACGAACCCATTTCAGAGATCATAGGGCTTAGTGCCAACGCGATGAAAGAGCATGAAGAAAAGGCGCTAGACGCAGGGATGAATCGGTACTTAAGAAAACCGATTGGATTTGAAGAGTTGCGCGATACGGTGTATGAATTTGAGCAACAAAATGTACAAATGAAATAACGTGCTGGTTACCGATGGCTCAATAGTATGACCGCTGTACATAAATCGTACGTAGTTTTGTGTAAGCGAGTCATATAAATACGGGCTAATTGGTTGGGGATTATTAAGTTATTGATTTTGTTGATAATAATTGAAAGATATTAAGGGGGATTTTTGCGTTATATATCGTCGCTTACACAAAGTGTGTGGTTTGAATTCTAGGTGGTTAGTGCTAAGTTATTGATTACAATGGGGGTTTGGCAAGAGGGAGATTATTCTAAGTGGTAATATATCGTTTGGTTATATATAGTCGCAACTACTGAATCAGCTGTTGAACTAAACCGCTTCGCGGAGCTTTCCCGCATCTCCATCGCTAACCTAGCCTAGGCATCCCACGACGAGTCACACTTATCTAGTGCCACTTCCGGCATCTTTGTGGAGAT
>MAAC01011139.1_pt1 | contig 95185 bp, 79 predicted proteins | sample 1115981 | NCBI WGS metagenome assembly MAAC01 (sample SAMN04961126, study PRJNA320927) | seawater metagenome | isolation source: sample BD02T64 sea water enriched with oil for 64 days | place: USA:Gulf of Mexico | collected 2013-07-27 | reverse complement strand
GTCTGCTCTGCAATATCAATGAAAGACTCCGGCAAAAGCAAACCTCGCTGCGGATGATTCCAGCGTATCAACGCCTCTAAACGAGCAACCTCTCCGCTCCCCAAGGAATAAACCGGTTGATAAACAAGAATGAGTTCATTATTTCTAATAGCATTAAGTAACTCATCTTCTAGATAGAGCCAACGGTGAGCTTCTTTTTGCATATCCTGTTCAAAAAAACCATACCTGTTTTTGCCGGACCGCTTAGATGCATACAACGCCAAATCTGCATACCGAAGCAATTCATCCGCGTTCTCGCTGTCTTCAGGGAAGACTGTAATTCCACACGTCGCGCTCACTATCGCTTCTCTAGGGCCTAGATGTACAGGGAGGACAATAGATTGAATAACATTAGAGGCTATGGTTACTGCATCATCGCGACCGTCCAGATCAGCAAGCAAGATCGCAAACTCGTCGCCTCCCAAACGTGCAACCATGTCATTATTTCTTACCGACCCTTTAATTCTCTTGGCGACAATCTGTAATAATCGATCACCCGCTTCGTGCCCCATCGTGTCATTAACTCGTTTGAAATCGTCAAGATCAACGTACATTACTGTTAGATACTTGTCCTTGGCTTTCATCTCTTGTATCTGCCGCTCTAAACTCTCTCTCAACCTTTGGCGATTTGCCAAGCCTGTTAGCGGATCATGGAATGCAAAATACTCTAGTTCTTTGGTTTTTTCTTCTACCACGCTTTTCAAGCGATGTGGTTCTCGAAAAATTCGCAACGACAACATCGATATAATTAGTGCTGTAAAAAAGCTTCCTATCGTGCCAGAAATAAGGAATATTTTAACTCCTGAGGAAACACGGCTCATGGTTAATTTCCACGTTCCGTTAGGGACACTGACTCCAGTAGAATAAGTGGCAAACGACAAACCTGAAATTGACCGAGCGAACACCTCCTCTTTTCCGCTATCAGGGTGCAGCCTTGATATTTCAAAACTATACCCGGCACTTTCCAGCTGGCGAAGGTCTGTTATAGAAATGAGGTCATTCAAAAATATCAATGCAGAGGTAAACCCCCAAAAATACTCACCGTCTTGACCTTCAATAAACACTGGATTTCGCCCTATAACCGCCACCCCTCCTTGAATTAAGTCAAAAGGCCCTGCCAACGTCAACTTCCGTTTGGCGATTGCCATATGCGCCTCTTTTTTTCTACTATCGTCGACAAGCAAGTTATGCCCAATGGCTTTTTCATTTCCCTTCAATGGATAAATCTGAGCAATTATTCCTTTAGGAGCTAACTGTAAATTGGACACCCCACTGATAGTTCGAATAACCTCTCTTGCATATTTATCAAAATCCACGAATTCTCCATTCGCCCTTCTTAATTCTTGAGCCAGAATATACGTTGTGGATAACGAATGTGACAACCTTCTTTCTATGGTTGATGCTTGGGAGTTAACCACCTGCCCCAACAACAGATATTGTTCATTCTCCCTTTGTAATTCACTGGAATAGATCCAATAAATTCCAACTAGAAATACAACAAAGAAAATAAAAATAGAATTTAATTGACCAGTTTTGTACAAGGAACCCACCATCACTTGACTACTGCGACATAGGTTGTCGCAACCATTTAAGTCTAGCAAAGCAAAGAGAGGCGTCGACAAAGTTGGTTCTAAAATCCTATGGCAATATGATTAATATCCAAGAAACAAAGACTTACAATCATCAGTCGTTTAAACACCAAGCTTTACACGAAAAAACCCTCCTCAGCTGGATCAGAAATCACCACATGATAAACTTTACAAAGGTAGTCAAGTATTTGATTACACTATATAAGTAGTAAATAGAAATAATAGATTTCTTATAGAACGAAATATCATAATGAAAATCAAGCACGACACCCTTGATTAGAACCGCTCATGGCCTAAAAAAACCCCATATTCGAGTGAGATAACATGGACATTCAGCGCTCTCTACTAATCTGATTTTTGCATTACAAAGACAGGGAATTGTTAACGCCACACAGGAACGCGAACACAACTGGGGCATGAGGACGATATCAAGACGCTGGGTAAGTTAGCCGACAAGTATATGTATCTGAACAAAATATCACACCATCAAACGATTTAATTACTACAAATACGACACCCACTCTCAAATAAGTCTACGAGCGGGTGTCGTTACACTATCGACTACAACATTCCCTTAGATGTTAATACTCTGAGGAATTCGTGAGGGCAATAACGTTTCATAAGTAGGTCGGGTTAGATTGCGCTTACCGATGCGCTGCTCCACTTTGTCTAATCGATCTCTGAAAGTATCAAGCGCACCCTGTACCTGTGTATTTTGGAAATAGTTCCCCCGCTGATGTCGGTTGTAATCTCCGAGTCGCGTAAAATACACCCCACCCAATAGTTGCGTTAATAGCATCTGCTTTAACGATTGCTCCAACGGCGGAAGCGTAGCCAATATATCCTGACTACTTGAACAATGTTCACTGGTAGGCAGCGGAGCATAACTTGCCATTTGCATCGCAGGTGTATAACTCATGACTGTAAGTTGCGGGAAGTTCACTGCGGCATGTTGAGCACTCGCGGTAAACACTGCCATGGTTAATACATCAGTCAGATAACCGACAGTATAGATGCCAAGATCACCATTCGGTGTCATCCGCTCTCCAAGACCGCCTATATTTCCTCCGTCTGTACTAATGAGATCCTGTACCCAGGCTTGCAATGCCTTATCATTAATAACGTCTGAGTCTGAAGGATAATATATCGCCAAGTAATCACTCACCCATTCACGAGTTGCCTGCCAAACATCCAAAGCATCGTCTCGATAAGGGTACGCTAACGGCAATTCCTGGTTCGCAACAAACCGATCAGCAAGCTGATTTGGTAACATTCTGGCGTTAAAATCGAGCTCTCCCAACGCACCAGCAACAACCGCCCAATCTGATTCAATCGTTCCCCCCAATAGGCTGTCTACCGATCCACCAGGATTGATCAAGGTAAGTATCGCTGCATTGTTAATAAACAGCGTTCCTTGAATGTGTGGAAGTAGCAGCGTAAACAATGGGTGATCCTCACTCAACATTCGATGAGTGCTGACTGCTATTGGCTCTAACAATAGGTGTGTAAGGCCTAAATGACTAATTAGCTCATGGTAATTGGCATCCGCCGTTTGCACATGAAGTTTCGCAACAGGCCATGCGTCTTCGTGAAATGGATAAAATACAGGGTTATTCGAAGAAGGCGTTTGCCTCAGCTGAATAGCAACTGATTTTAATGTACCCGCCGTATCACCTTTGCTCACAGCAAATAACGCGAATGGTGCAGAGATATACTTTTGTTCAGGAAAGGTCCCCGGTACCATTTTCGATAATTCATGATAATCCGCATAATACAATCTGTTTTCAGCAATCGCCAACGCAATGGAGTCGCCCTCTCCCATCACCCGCTGATAAGAGGCATTCTCGACCCGAAAATTCTTCGGCAATCGATCAATCACTCGACGAATTACCAAGGGATTTGGCCCTGCTACTTGTAACGCCGCGAAGGCATCATCATTGTCTGCATTTGACACTGAATTAGGTACAACAATGGATTGAAATTGCTCTGCAAATTGTCGAACAGATGTCGCTTTTCCATAAAGGCCTGCATCTCTAAGGACAGACTGCACAACAGCACCAAAAATAAACTCAGCAATCTCCTTTAGCAAAGCCTGCAACGATGACCCCGCTCCTAATGAAGACTTATCACCAGCCTTCTTTTCAAGCTGCCCAATCACAAATACGGATACTTTTGACAGAAGACTCGAATGACTTTCAGGTTTTGCTTTCTCTGCACCACTGGTGATCAAACCTTTACAAAAAGCAATTATCTTACGAAGTTTTTCTGCTTTTTCTTCAATATCCTTTATTGCCTTAGTGATGTCCTTCGCGGCATCAACGACCTCCCCCACCGTCGGCCCGGGGTTATTAACAGAACCGATGTCCAACAAATTGGTTAAATTGATCACAATATTAGCGACTAGTGCAAGAGCCGCCTCGGCGATCTCGATTATTTGAACGAGGTTAAGATCCTGATCTTTTGGGAACGGGTTAGCGTCGTCAACCAACAAAAAGGATATTCCTTCTAATACCTGCCCATTATCGTATTGATGAGAGTGGGTATACTGATAGGTACTATCAGTTGTTATGCAAGGACCGACGCCCGCATCTAATTTATCATGGACGTCTTGCAAGTCGTGTTTTGACATAATATCTCTCTTGATTTGTTAAATTAAACATCGCGTGATTGTAATCACCCAAAAAATCGTTTATCTGTAAAAATATGGGTAAGGACGAAATAGGAAACCCCACAAAATCTACGCATCTCTCACTGCAGCGATATGTGGATTTATAAAGAGTAATTCATGATTTCGATTTTTGTATTTTATTTTTCATGAATTTTTTGTGAAAGCTATCACTGTAATATCGTGTAATATATTTTCGGTTTTTGCTGACATAAACTAATAGAAGCGCTGATATATTCACACGCTAAATAACGCGATCAAAGCAAAGTAATCCTATTTTTCCACAGACAACCGTGCCCCCTTGGTTACTTTCTCCTCATTACTGCAACGACTACGTATCCAGAGCATCGATTTTTGATTTATATAACCTTTGATGGATTGAAGGTTATATACCCTCAAATTATGGTGACTGCCTCGCGAGAACATTTGATCGCCTCTCACAACTGGACAATCCCATGAGCATACACCTCGACATCAGACACTCCTCGATATTATTAGTACTCACGCTAAGTAGCGCACCCACCTTAGCCGCCCTCCCAAACTATAGTGCAGAATTAATCAATCTACCGGAGGGTGGATATGCTACCGCATTCACTGAACGAGGAACCATCGCCTATCAAACCTCAGATTCATCTCTAGGCGAGACTCTTCCCGTCTCTGTTGTTGTTAACCCTAAAGAATCTAATACTGGCTTTACCTTGGACTACAACGGATTTTCTGTGTATGTCAGTGATATAGCAGAAAGCTACGCGTGGGGTCACGCTATAGACGCTACACAACCTCAGCCTATTATTCATACCGTAAGATGCACTGTCGACTTACCCTCAAGTTATGATTGCGCCAGTATCTCGCAAAATAATTTTGATTTCTTGAGCATCGTAGCCCCGATGCTAACAATCAACATCAATGATAATGGTTACGCTACGGCAAACGTCTTTTTGGGTGGTGAAGAAAATAGTGTGGTGGGACCCTACCCAGGCCTCTTATTACCTGATGGTACGATACTACACGACACAGAAAATACAGGCTCACTTATTCAGCAGCTAAATAATAAGGAAAACCCACTCGCACTAAGTGCAGGTTTTTCTCCCGATCCTTTTTCAACAACACTCTATACAGTTGAAAGCGGACAACTGGTCTCCCACCCCATCAACGACCTCGTTATCTTAGAAAACAATGTAGATATTCAAAACGCCACAATGCGTATCCTGGCGATCAATGACAATGACACACTTGCCCTGTGGGACGGTACGACAGATAATTCCGGCGTTAGCCCAATCTATCTCTGTGATTATGTTAGAAATAGTAATGATTGCATTGTTAGGTCTGCCCTCCATTTACCTATGAATCTAGACCCGGAAGATACGACAAAATCAACACACTATTTTCTATCTAACACCGACATCTTAATGTATGGAATATTTCAGACAAAGGATTCTTATCATCTTGTCGATCTAGTCGACAGCGGAAGCATAGCTCTGAAGAATCTCCCCCAACCAGAGCCAGAAGCCTTTGGTCGAGCAGTACTGACCACCATTTTTTGGCAAGAAAGCAACCTATCAGCATTACAATCAATATACGTTGAGGCAATAGATTGTAACGATGACTGCCCCAACTTTCCTGAAACAAAATCTGAGATGATTGAGCTGCTTATTACAGACATCATCGTTCAATACACTAGCAAATCAAATTCAACATCTAGCATCTATGACGTGTTTGACCTCGAAAAATTCACACCGACCATAAGAGACATTAATGGTAACGGTGAAATATTAGTCGTATATCAGTGGTCGGAGAGCCCTATCGATGTTGGCGTCAATGTTATCTATACACCAGAGACTGTCAATCAACAGCCAATATTTCATTATTCTTTTGACTCGGGGTTGAACCAAGAAACCGTTGGAAACGTAAACGCCACAGTACAAGGAAACCCTAGCATCACTTCCGATGGAGCGTCCAATTCAGCGATGCAGATAAATACCGCGGCTGACAAAATAGTGATTTCCGATCCATTTGGTGATATTCATACTACCGGTGAATTAAGCCTATCCTTCTGGTTGAAGGCCAACAACTTTGACAATGGATCGGTAGAGGTAGTTGGTACGTCTTCTAGAGGGGATGGTGAACTTTCCCTAATGGTAGGTGGAAACGGAGAAATCGCTGTTTACATCGACGGGAAGAAATTATGGACAGGAAATGACCCCTCAAAATCAATCGTCGCTGGAGAATGGACTCACCTAGCCATTACCTATAACCAAGTCCACAATCAAATTTTGATTTACCGAAACGGACAAGAAATCCTCAGCAGCAGCTTCCCTGAAGGAAAATTGGTATCGTTTGATAGTGGTATGGATTTTAATATCGGCCGGGGCCGCTTCAATAGCAGCAGTGTATTCTTCCCAGGCCAACTGGATGAAATCAAAGCCTATAGCAGGACACTCACTCCACAGGAAATAGACGAACAGGCTTCTACTGCTTTGTAGAAATGGTTAAAGAAGACAAAGCAGTAGAAAAGATAGGACATCCGGCCTTTGTTAACGTCACCGGTGAAAATCGATGACAACATTGGGGAAGGTGGATTATATTTGAGGTAGGTTGCAACAAAAGGATAGTGAAGGAACATCTAAGAATCCATATCTAGACGTTCCTTCTCTATTATTTACTGAACTCGCTCGTAGTATTTGTTGAAATTAACGATATAGTCTGAAGGCGTAAGTTCTTCTCCACTAGCAAGGGAATCGTAGGGAATTTCAACTTTGTACAATCTATCCCCTGCTTGATGAAGATGAACGTTGAATAATTGACCTACCAATTCGGAAGGAACGTTATATTCTATAAAAACCCACCCATTCTTAGATTCCAACTCTTCCTCTCCTTGTGTCTCACCTCCGAGAATGCTATCTGCAACAATGTTCCAAACTGCCTCAGAAACGGGATCCTTTAACGTACATTCGGCATCAGAAAACGCATCAAACGAGAAACTGACATAGCCCTCAGATATGGTGAGTACCTCTGTAGAATAGGTTTCGAAGAAATATAGAACCTCCGTAGAATAGCCTCCAGGGGAATATTGAACCTCAGGCACATATCCAAGAACTATCCCAGCAGGCACAAAGAAATCAAACGATGCACACCCTCTTTCCCATACCCCAAACTGTTTTTCTACCAGCCCTATTTCTTCCTCCTCGCCACCTGCACCAACAGAATTATCAATACCATTAGGATCCTCAGAACCACTCGACCCTCCTGGCCCTGAACCACAACCAAACAACACCAACATTGAGAATAACAACACTATTCCTTTAAACACCAAACCTCTCCTTATTTACAATAGGTATACGGTGTATTCTGCATTTTTGAGAACAAAATTTCAATCTATCGAACGTTTTGTTACGTATTAAAGTGCGGAGCTGCTGAACGTTTGATCAGCAACTCCATAGCGGCCCTATTGTTTATTCATCCCACTGCAATATATTTTGCATCTCACTGGCTAAAACATCTGCCATCACTTGGTGAGAAGTAACTAACGGATGATAATCACACCCTAACTGATCTTCAGTAGGCCCAGGCAATAATACGTAATGAATATTATTTTTTCCCCCATCTCGCTGAGCCTGTACTACCGCCTGAATTCTATTTGAGTTGAGAATCCCTGAATCTTCATCTGCCACTAAAAATATAGGAACTCGTCCATTTACAGCTTCAATTGTTTCAATAAAGTCAGAATAACCATTACTAAATTCGTCATCACTAGGAACGGGGGCTGTTGTATGGTCGTTAGTACCCAGCTTTACAACAATGGCATCCGGCTTCCACTGATCAAAACCCCACGGAACATCAGTACGATCTTTGATAGTTCGATTGTAATAAAACGGCATTGGTCGTTCAGATGTTGTGTTGTCGTCACCATAATTTCGCACTAGCCCACGACCTGTAATCGCAATCAAATGCGCTTCAGCATTTAACTGACGAGCAGCTATAGAGGCAAACGAATTAAAGCTGTTCTCGTATGGACGATAAGATCCACACTGCAAACTCGGCCCTTCATTTCCATAACCAACCGTCCACGAATCACCAATAAATTCAATTTTATGACTCGGGTCGGCGTCTGCAGGGTATACCCAAGACCCAGGGGCTAACTCAATACCCTCGAACACAGCGCTGCCAAAATTGGGACCATTTCTTTTGGTAATCGCAACGGAATGAACGCCAGCCTCCAAAGGTATAACGTAACGATTATTATCGTACGTTGTAGAAATTATTGAGTGAAATTCGTTATCAATGATTACATTATAATCATTATTTCCATCAGAGAGTTTTATCGCCACTTCCGACGAAGACACTTTGAAACGTATCTGAGTACCGGCCCAACCAAATTCTGCAAATTCTTCCGTCAGATGCACTCTCCCATCATAATTAATATATGAATCTGTGGGAGACAGAAAAGTTGACGACTTACAGCTCAACAAAGGTAGCGCTATTAGAATTACCGATGCTATTTTCATCAGCAGAGTGAGTTTGCATAATTTATTATTTTTTAACGTCATGATATGTGTCATATCCTAAAGTAGATGGGCTTGATCTATAGAAATGCCATTGATTAATGTTCGAAAAACTATCAATAAAATGTCTCACCCGAAAATGTGCCGAGCTATTATAAGAGAATATTCACACTTTGGAATTACTGATAATCACGATAAATAAAATATATTTAAATTTTCTATAAACAACCATTTCTTATGCAGAATATTAAATTTTCACGTATGTCCGTTTGTTTTTTGATACCCCACATTCCGTTTTTTCTTTATCACTTGATTTTATTGATCGTTAGTATAAACATTACCCTAAAAATTCGCTGTATACTTTCAGGCCATTACGTTTCGACCTAAAACTTGATCAACTTTTACAGAGAATATTTCTTATGCATGTAACACGATATCTAAAGTACATAATGATAGTTATTTTACCTTTCTGTGGGCACGCCATTGCAGAGCCATTGAGCACACCTGATTACGATAACATTGAGTGGCCAAATGATGACCCTGCATCTGCAGAAATGATTGAGTTAGGTAAGATGCTATTTTTTGACCCAAGACTGGTTCCTGATGAAAACCAATCATGCGCAAGCTGTCACGATCCTGATATGGGTTTTAGTGACGGAGTTGCGTTAGACGTAAAACACAACGGGAAAAATGATAAGCGGAACTCTCCATCAATTGTAAATCTAGCATTTTCACCCATTATTCACTGGGATGGACGCTCAAGAAGCCTCGAGCATCAAGCGTTCAAATCTATGGGAAAACGCGGAGTGAATACGACCTTCATCCCCAAGATCAAGAAGATTAAGTGGTACCAAGATAAAATGCAGACGCTATTTCCAGATACTGGATTTACACAAACAAACATGGCCACCGCCATCGGGGCATTTGAGCGATCTCTTATTAGTAACAATGCGTCATTCGACAAATACCTTAAAGGGAATAAAGCCGCACTCACTCCCTCAGCTAAAAGAGGGCTTGAACTCTTTGAAGGAAAAGGCCGTTGCATAGCTTGCCACGACGGCGCGACGTTCTCAGACTATAGCTTTCATAACATTGGTGTTAATTCCACCGACAAGGGGCGCGGTGGAAGAGTCGACGACAAAACACTGATCGGTGCTTTTAAAACACCTGGGTTAAGAAATGTATGGCTGACTGCACCCTATATGCATAACGGGTCCATCCCCTCTCTCGAAGGGGTAATCCAATTCTATAATCGCGGCGGCGACAAAGCAGAAAACAGAAGCAAACTTATCAAACCACTACACTTAACCCGACAAGAAGAGCTTGATCTGGTCGCATTCCTAGCAGCGCTAACGGATACTGTCGTTGTAGAGCGACCGACAATTCCCTGGAACTGATTATCCTGATAACGTTAATCTGACTAAGGTGTGAGTTCCAATAAAGAATAAGAACTCACACCCTGTTCCAATTTTCTTCCCCCGATCGTCGCTCAATGTGTAGGCACTGTGCCCGCTTTATGTGATACCGACCACTAAGCAAGTGCGTTGCGGATAATTCATATTTATTAATCCCAATTTTAGCGGCTAAACAAATTAGTTACTGGTAATGAGCTTCAAAAAGAGCTTTGGATTAAATACACCAATGGAAGTGATAGCTAACCCCAACACCCAGGCACTCAACATTCTGTTCCGCTTATCCCAGTTCATTGGGCAATAATGACGCTATATAGGTCTATACTTGATCTATTTCTTAATATAAGTCGACAATGCCGTGCAAAAACTAATATGCACACAATGCCTCAGTGCGGTGATACTGACTCTAATCAGTATCACCGCTATCTGTGCTGAAAAATCAACGGAGCGGACGGGTTATACCATTACCGATGGAAGCCTAGGGGTATCTCTGAACCAATATGCTCTATTTACAGAAGATGTACCAGGTGAGCTAACACTCGATTCGGTGCTTGCTATACCTTCTGAGAAGTGGGAGCAGACAAATAATTCCCCCCCTGATTTTGGCTATTCGGACAGTGTGTATTGGTCAAAAATACAGCTACACAACCGCTCCACTAATACCCGTTGGTATATCGAATTACCCTACACCATGCTCGATTATGTTGATGCATATGTCGTCGTGGAGGGAAAACTTCTAGAACACCATCTTTATGGGGACTCGCGGCGATTTTCCACTCGGCCTATCAAACATCGACACACGATAGTACCGATAGATTTTGAGCAACACAAAAATTTAACGATCTACTTTAGAGTGAAAACAGAGGGCTCTGTAAAAATCCCCTTCAATCTGTGGGATCAACATTCGTTTTTTGTCGATAATGAGAAAACTGTGCTTTGGAATGGGGTATATTTTGGTACGTTGATGATCATGATTATTTATAATTTTTTCTTATTCCTAATCGTCAGAGATATAGGACTTATTTATTACATATTATATGTTCTTTCTCACCTTATTATACGTGCAGTAGTGGGTGGTTATGCACTGCAATTTGTATGGCCGAATGCACCTTGGCTTTCAAACCCGATGACAGTAATCTCATTGGGTATTACATCGGTTGCTGTGGGCTTGTATGCGTATCAATTCCTGAACTTAAAGATTCAAGCTAAATGGATGCGATTGGTCGCCGTCGGCCTTACTTCTGCAGGGTTGTGTTTCAGTTTACTCATTTTCGTTTTGCCATATCGAGTCGTCATACTCCCGATGCTACTCTGTGTGATATTTGCTACATTATTCGTTTGTCTAATTTCAGGGATTTTGTGGTACCAGGGGCTAAGGGAAGCTCGATGGTTTTTTATCGCTTGGTTCCTATTCTTAGTGTCTGCGTCAATTAATGTTTCTGCCTACGCTAGCCTTCTCCCCCTTAACAGTTTTACTTACAATGCGATATTGATTGGCTCAATGTTTGAGATGGCTCTGCTAAGTATTGCTTTCGGCGACCGCTATAATAGAGAAAAAGGCATTAGAGTAATTGCACAGGCTGAAAGTAAGACAAAAAGCGATTTTCTTGCCAAAATGTCTCATGAAATAAGGACACCGATGAATGGAATCTTGGGTTTGTCGGAGCTAATGACCGACACCAAACTTGACAGCACTCAGCGTTTTTATATAGAGACCATACACAATAGCGGCAGTTCACTATTAGAGCTTATCAACGATGTGTTGGATTATTCCAAGATCGAAGCAGGAAAACTAGACTTAGAATCGATCCCTCTTAATCCTAGGCGGTTATGCGAAGAATCCATCGCAGTATTTAGTAGCCAAACACATGAAAATTCAGTTGATGTGACATCACAGATTGACACCGCTATGCCACTCGGTATCTTAGGTGATCCAACTAGAATCCGCCAAATACTACTAAACCTCTTGAGTAATGCGATAAAATTTACCAAAGAAGGAAGCGTTACCTTAATTGCGTCTAGTACAACGAAGGAAAGCCGCAATGAAATACGTTTTAAGATTGTCGATACAGGCATAGGTATCACAGAGGCTAATACTAAGAAGTTGTTTACTGCATTTAACCAAGCCGATACGTCGACCACGCGAAAATATGGCGGCACTGGTTTAGGACTTTCGATATGCAAGGAGCTTGTAGGTATGATGGGGGGAGAGATAGGCGTAGAAAGCCAACCGGGCGTAGGGTCTACTTTTTGGTTTAGCGTGCCTTACCAGGAATGTGATGGTGAAACGCTACTAGAAGCAAACAAAACGGCGCTTAGCAACACAAAGAACACCTTACCGGGGTTGCGAATTCTTGTTGCAGAAGACAACCCCGTCAACCAGCTTGTCGTCATCGGTATGTTGGAAAAACTGGGGGCAAAAGTTAGTATTGTGGAAGATGGTAATGAAGCTGTCGACTTCTATCTGTCTCATGTAGATTCAATTGATATCATATTGATGGATTGTGAAATGCCCGAGTTAGATGGTTTTTCTGCAACTGAAAAAATACGAGATATTGAGATAAAAAGTGGCTATTCCCGGATACCTGTCATTGCATTAACAGCTCATATTATTGGTGACATAGAACGACAATGTATTCTATCTGGCATGGATGACACTATTAAGAAACCTATCTCATCCAGTGCTTTATCAAAAACAATTAGACAACATGTCGAAAAGAATAGATGAGGTATATGAAGACTTCTTCCCATAGTGCGGTTCTCTGAAGGCAATTTGGTGAATACACGCTCCACCTGTTTTCATGGCTTTGGGGACCTCATACCTAAAATTGTACAAGTATGCTGATTCATCAAATGTCATAACCCTGCATCATTTCTCATAGGGCATTGCTGTCACAATCATCAAACAATTTCGTACAAACATACCAACTAGCAGGTCAAACTACCCCAAAAAACGCAGCGATATTTCCTCATAGTTTGCAATAATACGGCTCAAGTATCGGCTAGTCTCGGAATAATTGGGAAGCTGACCATATTGTGTATATAACACTTCATTCGTCCAAGTCCTGGATAACCCAGCGTTATAAGCTGCGGCTGCGGCCAACATATTGCCGTTTCGTACACGCAGCGCATTAGCCAGCATATCCACCATGGCAAAAATAGGCTTTTTGTACGTAAACCGTTCATCAAACTTCACAAAAAAAGACTGTTTTCCGAATATATCTCTGTGCCCTAATGCATCTATATTCGCATTGATATAGGTTACATATCCTTCTTTCGCCAACTTGATTTTTTTATCATAATCACGCAACACTTCATTTCGATTTTGTTGCAATAACGCTTTTTCTTGCCCTGATTTCCCTTCTGCTAACCATTGCAGTGCTTTATTAAGATTAAACGTTGCATCCGTCTTAGTGGATTTTCTATAGGAACTCTTCTCTTTTACTCGACGTTTATATTCTGACAGTGAATCCGCTAATTCCAAGCGCTGGTATGGAGGCATGTAGTGACTCTTCTTGCTACCTGCAATCACCATATTAAAGTCCAGCGTTGCTGTGTTTGGCATTATCTGACAAATGCCCGCCGCTAGGGATTTGGATATCGCCAGTTCACAAAACAGCGATTCGGCCATGATTTGAGACATCACCCATGCAGGATCAACATAATATTCTCCCTTATTTTGTCGAATCGCCTGATCGACCCAATACACAATGTTAATAATTCGTTTTTCAAAATCTATCTTCTCAAAAGGTAAGTTCCAAAATTGTAGGGTGATGCCTTTGTAATACGTCTCTAATACATCCAATACAGAACGCGTTAACTTAAAACGTTCCGATGAACTTAGCCCTTTTTCCGATTTCTTGTCGGCAAGAAAATCTAGCGTTGAGCTTTGAACGCTCATTGGTAATGCCAAACTTGAAAGCGCTACCGCTTGAGAAATAAACTGTCGTCGTGTCGTACTCTTTTCCACAGACCCCTCGCCTTCACCTATCATTTTGTGTCAGATTAGTTACTTACATGCCATTAAACGATGATTGTGTTTGATTTCTTGCCCCAGATTCGTAAAAACCCCTGCTTTTTTAGCGAAATAATCCCACTCAGACACAACAGTTGATACATGATTGATAATCTCTTTTGCCTCCTTACTAAAATTACCTATTAACGTACTAACCGCTAACAGATCCTCCGTAATAAAGTCGTCCCTCTTACCATTCACGCTAAGCTGATGGGAGTTGACCCACACAGAACCTTTTTTATAGCTATATGCTACATCAAATGCAGGTGACAATTGCCACTTTGCCGTGGGTGACCTTAATAGAAAACCGAAATTTTTCGCATGATCATCGTGATTTCTTGCGACCACATTAAACACCATACGTCTAAAAATCTCGATGGCATCAGCTCGTGGTAGTCGCAACTTACGCGCAACCGTTAATAGTTGCTCATAACTGTAGCTTCCAGGGTGTTTATAATCCGCGTGATCCATCGCACACAGCGATGCATAGTGAAGCTTTTTATTTCCATCTCGATCAAAGCGCTTCGTCATAAAGTGCGCCCTTTCACCCTCTTCTAGCAACTCAGAAGGGGACATATCAATCCCAGCATCCTTAGCCATCAGATAATAGGCATATTCCATACGACCAAACCCCTTCGGGTCACCAAACACTTCACTGTTGGCTTGGCCTTCCACAACGCCATCGAATTTTAACAAGTAATGCTCAAACCCTTCTTGCCCATTCATTTGACCAGAGCGGATCTCGGTTCTATCTGGATTCACTGCGATAACAACTTTGGGCCTCGCCCCACCCGCCGATGTACCTACCTGAAATATGGCGTTCATTGCATGCTGATTATCCGCATCCTTTCCTAAGGATTCTGCCAAGTGAGCCCGATCATCAAGAATCTGTTGCGCAACCTTAACCAACGACGTTAACTCAATTGCATCTGTTGGCGAACCTTGCTGGCGTAATGCAGGTTGATATTCCAACGCCCCCATACCTCGATTTCCGCTATACAACAAGCGCTCCAGTGGAGAAAAGGAGTGAGGGTCCCTACCATTACTCGCTAACCAGGCATCGATCACGGCATTACCAAAGTAATCCGGCAGTGAATCTGCAAATACCGCAGGCAAACCCTTGTAGGTGTCGGCATTCAATTGCGGGAATTCGTACAATTGCGTTGAAAGCGGCATATGCAGGGGGGCAATATCGACACCCCCACTAATCCAATTCGAGGCATATTCAAACGTGCTCAACTTCCTTTCTGGGTCAAACGACAATGCCCCAACTTGTTCACCCCACAAGGTCACTTCTGCTAGGTTTTGCATTACCAATCCAACTCCTCATCTTCCCCTTTATTCACATTACTTTGAGAACCAGCGCTTCCAATACGTTTCTTGGATGCCCGCTTCCTTTTCTTTCCCTGGGCTTCTATTAGGGCTATTGGGCTAAAACGTCTTTTAGGGATAAAGTTATCAAGGGAATCCAGAGCGTCTAGCGCTCTTAATGCAGAAATCAGGTTTTCTAGCTTACATTGGCCTTTCTCCAACTTCGCATAACTCACACGAGACAGCCCCATCTCATCAGCCAACTGTTGTTGAGATAAGTTTTTTTCCAGCCTACGCTGCTCTACGCGAGAACCCAGTTCTTCTGCTATCGCCTTGTCACTTAACGCTCGATATTCCATAACGATTAGTTATCTTTTCATTGTGTGCATAAATACACCATAATGATAGATTAACTTATCATTAGGGATGGGTCAAAATTAGCATTCTAAACCTTTTCCAAATTTACCTGCTTCACTAGGTTAACAAGTACTTCACGAGCCACCCCTTGGCTTTCCGCTGTCAGTAGCGCATTGTCACCTACCTGGATCATCACCTCACACTTTCCTTTCGGATTACAGCTGATCGAACCCACATAACCACCAACCGCAACAACGCTTGCGCCGGTTTTCCTTTTTTGCAACCCAGCCATTGTTCCAACCGCGACTTTAACAAAGGCTGGCAAATTGCTGATAAGCGCAATTTGCATCGTATGTGCAGGCGTTTTAATAGATTTGTAGCGTTTCGTCGCAACGATCAAACCAGCAATCCCCGTAAATAGCGCACTTTCTTCCGATGAGTTTTCTTCGACCGCCCACCCTTTAGGTGCTTCGGGTATCAGCGCAATAAAAGATTGTACGCTCAGTTCAGCAATAAGATTGAGGGCATTTTGCAATTGCTCACTAGCTGAGGACATATCCCCTTTGCTATAGGCAACTCTCCCCTCATCAATAAGCTCCTCGACTTCATCAGAAAAGGCCGGCCCCGATATAACCACCCCCGTAAGCAACACCACGACTCTACACGCAAATAGAATTCTCTCCCACATACCCTTCCCCAACTCATTGAATCTACTATTGTTAACCAATAACAAAATGTATCGCATTGCTCCTCCCAAGCAAACAAGTTTTGTTTCACATTGGCTCTTGTTACTCTTCAGATACAAATCTTAATGATAATACCTATCATTCGCACTTGCATTAATGGCGCTGGCTAAATATTATTCTCCCGCGACATGACGCTGACCCGCTCGATTACCCTCGGTTTACAGCCTGTTGCAAAGGACTTGTTGATTCAGAGGAGGACAATTCATGTCTACGCATTACTCACAACTCGCACGTATTACCTTTGTCGCTGCGACCGCTCTACTCTCCACTACCGCTATTGCTGAACAAACCACTGAAGAAGTGATTGTTCTCGGTGAAAAACAAGAAAAGAACATACAAGACTTACCTTCTAGTGTTGCGCTGATTACTGCCGATCAACTCAGTGACAGTACTATTCAAGATTTTAATGATGTCTATGCACGCACCGCGAACGTTGTTTCTCTTCGTAGTGGTAACGAATCGCTCTTTGCCATTCGGGGTATCAGTGTGCAAGGGCTGTCTGACAACCCTAATAGCTTTACCGCAGGTGTGACTGTGGATGACGTAGCATTAGATAACTTAAGTATTCGCTACGGTACGATGGGGGTTTGGGATATACAGCAGATTGAAATCTTCCGAGGTCCGCAAGGTACTTTGCAAGGTCGAAGTTCACTCGCCGGCGCCATTAACATAAAGACGCAAGATCCTACTTACGAATGGGGGGGGCACGCTCAGGTTTATTATGGCAGCTATGATACATCCCGTTTTTCCGTCGCAGGCGGTGGTGCGCTGATTGAGGACGAGCTCGCTTTTCGAATATCTATCGATGAGCATAAATCCGATGGTTATGTGGAAAACACCACCCGTGACGAAGATGACTATGCGGGTTTTGAACGCACAACTTATCGCGCAAAACTCAAGTATGAACCTGCAGCGCTGGACCAACTCTCAGCATTGCTGACAATCGCGCAAACCAATAACGATGTCGGTGACAATCCTAGCGCCCGTACCGATGATCCATATAGCTTTGAAGCGTTATCTGATAGTGATGCATACCATAATATTCGTAATGACTCTGCAAGCTTGAATGTTAACTGGGAATTCTCAGATCAACTTTCTCTCACCAGCATAAGCACTTATGTTGAAGATGACTACGACCGGTTTGATGATTACGACTCTAGCCAGGACCCATTAGGTATTATTGACCAAACAGGCAGTAGTCGAGGGTACTCCCAAGAACTACGAATGAATGTGGAAGTGGATAACTGGAGTGGTATTGCCGGTCTATATTATTCTGAGAATACTCGGCACGCTGCATGGATTCTAGATACTAAATACGCAAAGGAAAACGCTCGCGAGCAGGCTTACACTGCCATGACCGGACCAGTCGCTGCAGGAGGCTTCGGGCTTGACACTGCTACTGCTGACGCTATATGGGGAGCAATACCGACACTGATAGATATATACCAGGTGCAAGACTCAAGCTACCACATCGACAACATGGCAATATTCGGTGAAGCTACCTGGAAAGCCACTCAGCGCTGGGCCTTCACGCTTGGCGCCAGGTATGATCGGGAAAAACAACGTAGAGATCAGTTTACATCAACGGACGTTACTACCGTCACCAACGTTCCGCCTGCTGACATGCTACTACAAGCGCTGCCAAGTACCTCGGCTGAAGATGTAGACACTGAGTATGACGCATTCCTTCCGAAAGTTGCCATTCAGTATTATTGGACCGACCGTATCAATACGGCCTTCACCGCTCAACGAGGCTATCGCTCCGGAGGTTCATCGGTCAATTTCGCCGATGGACGCATTCATGATTTTGATCCCGAATATACCTGGAACTATGAACTCGCATTACGCTCTCGCTTGCTGGATGATCGCTTGACCTTGAATGCAAATGTATTCTATACAAAATGGGAAGACCAGCAGGTTGATGTATCGATCAGCGGTGATCCCAGAGATAAATATACCGACAATGCAGGGAAATCCAAATTATACGGTGCAGAAATAGAAGTGAGTGCTTTTGTTACTTCAGCCTTAGAAATCTTTGGCAACGTTGGGTACGTAAAAACCGAATACGAAGAATTCACCTTAGCGGTTGGCTCTGACATTGAAGATTATGACGGCAATCAATTTCCAGGCGCTCCTACGTTAACATCCACACTTGGCGTTAACTATCGACATGACTCTGGAATATTCGTATCTACCGATGTCGGTTACCAAAATGCCGCCTATCTCGATAACGATAACACACGAAAATCCGATGCTCACTCTGTGGTTAACGCCAAACTTGGTTTCGAACAAGAAACATGGGGCGCATATTTATGGGCAAGCAATATATTCAATAGAGAGTATGTCGCAAGCTCCTTTGAACCGCAGTCAGACGTTGGCATACAAGATTACACCACCGCTGGAGCACCCCGGATGATCGGTGGCAGTGTTAGTGTAAAACTCTAAACGATGACACAAGCAACATTAGCAAGCTACGGTCTTGGTATCGTAGCACTAATCATCATACTCACGAGCGTTTGGGTATTCCTCACCAAACCGCTCGTGGATTTATCGAAAGCTCTTTCTGTATTCCTTATGGCAATAACAAGTTCCGCGACCCTACTCACCTTATGGGGAGTAGAAGCAGGGTTACTTCTTACCGTCATACTATCCAACCTTTTGTTAATCGCTAGCGCAAGCCACGTTAGCGCGGAAATCTAAATATTGACACTTAATGTCAATCCATCTGATGCTGAGAGTCATTGCGTGCCCTCTAGCAATCACTTACATTGATACCCAGTTCATAACTAACGCCAAGGGGAATCAATCGTGCCTAATTTTGAAACCATTACCTATACAATCAAAAATAAAGTAGCCACTATTACCCTTAACAGCCCCAAAACGATCAACGCGTTGAGTCGCAAAATGCGCAAAGAGCTCTTGGATGCCGTTCTGCAGGCGAACGAAGATATCGACGCAAATATTGTCGTGCTAAACGCGAACGGCAAAGGGTTTTGTGCCGGTGCAGACCTGTCAGAAAACTACAAAGAACGTTACGACTCCGTTGATGGTGAGCTAACCGAAGAATACAAGCCATTTATTATGGCGATTAACGACGCGCCAAAACTCTACATCTCCTCAATTCATGGTGCTGCCGCAGGTGCAGGTAGCTCACTCGCGATGGCGTGCGATTTTAGCATCATGGCATCGAACGCTTATATTTTTCAGGCTTTCTCGGCCATCGCATTAGTACCCGATTGTGGCGCTAGCTGGCATCTGGTCAATCGTTTGGGATATAAACGTGCAATGGAGATGGTTATTCAAGCTGAGAAAATGCCCGCTGAAACCTGCTTATCATTAGGGTTGGTTAATCGTGTCGTTGCACCGGAGGAACTCGAACACAAAACGCAGGAATGGGCAGAACAACTCGCCAAAGGTGCGCCCATTGCGCAACGTGAAACAAAAAGAATCATGCAACAAGCGATGCGTCTCTCACTTTCTGATACTTTCGATTTGGAATCCGCTAGTCAAAATATTGCTATTGAAACGAACGATGCGAAGGAAGGAGTACAAGCTTTTTTTGAAAGGCGCCCGGCGGTATTTAACGGTAACTAGCGTTAACAATAATGACTCACAAATTTTCTAGCGAAAACAAACCAGGCGACAACACGATGTCTGGATTGTAACGGGCCTGCAATGCCTCAACAAAGAGAGACAGCCGGTCGGGCAAGCCCTGTTCTAGCCGTCGAACAACTTCGCTATACACTTTTTGCTTAAATTCCTCATCGCTTCGATCTTCACCACTAAGGTTATCGGCGCTTACGCGAAATGGACATCCCGCAGCCACTGACATAACCCACTCAAACGCTTGCGGCACCACTTCCACTTGTTCAAATTCATTCTGCTCTTCATGTGTACGACCATCTGGCTTATACCAATAACCAAAGTCCTCCACTTGCCTCCTCGCCTTTCCCGCCACACACCAATGGGCAATCTCATGCAAACCGCTCGAAAAAAAACCGTTAGCGAACTCTATACGGTGATAAGACACTTCATCCGATGCCGGTAAATAGACCGGCTCCCCTTCACCTCGAACCAACCGAGTGTTTTCTGAGGTGGCGAACGTTTGATCAAACAGCCGAATCAAATCCTTAATGCAATGATCCGTACCGGATTTTTCAGGTGTCACTTTTTCGGCGAATAAATTTTCTGAGGTAAAAACATTCATAAGGTTATATAAACGCAGTAAATTTTAGTGGGACTGGACAAATTATCAGCAACCATGTGGAACAACTTAGATTGACTAAATGAATTCTGCTAGCCTAAACTTTGCTCATGACTGGCCGATACTATAGAGTAGTAACTAAAGAAAGGCTGCTAATAATTCGAACGTTAATATACATGGTGCCATCACAGTAACCATCTATACTAAAAAATAATCATCATGATTATCTGTCCACATAGGCTATACGCTGTCTGTATCCTAAAGGTACATAATACGCACTAGGATCGGCATAGACGGCTAAAGCAGAGAGGGTAACAGCATGAAACCTCAAACGATAGACGTCGGAAGCAACAATGTAGTGGATTTATTCACTGGCAAACCACTTGGAGAAGTGCAGGACAATGTTATTCGCATTTCCCCCGAGTTTGACGGGCTAGAAATGCTCTATACCAACGACACTGCTCCAGACAAACTCTACAGCCTAAAAATTGTATGTTGGGCTTTAAAAGAGTCAGGGGAAGCTGTTGGCATGGTTCCCTGGTTAAACAAGATCGTTCCCTGTACAGAAATAAACGATCCACTCAATGGCCGCTGGGAAGGCTATAGAGACCCGACCTGTAACGATATTTTCTACAGTGCCCCAACCCACAAAGTCATTGAGTTAGAAACCGCCGCTCAATATTACGACTACGATGCAGACAATACAGACATTGCTATTCAAGAAATTCCAGATGCCATCGGCACCCATGCCGTACTCACGGACAATGGCTTTCGATCCTTTATTCTTGTAGAGGTACTCAGCTGGCGCCTGTTAGGCAATGGAGAAATATTAGCCATGTTGGTGGATGAAGACGAAGTCAAATCCACCCCCGTATTGCCTGGTGACCCATGCCTGTACACCGCACAGGAACACCCTGAATTCCGGTATTTTTTCCAGCACCGAATCGCGAACAAGATAAAGGAACAAGATCCAGAAGCACTTGCCGCAATTTCTATGCTTATCGAGGGCTGATCATTATCTTAAAACACACAAAGGGAGCTTAATCGCTCCCTTTTTTAATGAAATAAATAAACTTGCCGTCTGCTTCTTCCTGCGCAATCAATTCATGGCCGAGAAAGCCACAAAATTTCGGTACATCGCGGGTCGTCGAAGGATCCGTTGCAACCACGCGTAAAATCTCACCGACGGACATATCCCGCACTTTGTTATGCAACATCATCACGGGCTCGGGGCATAATAAGCCCGCTGCATCGAGCTCGTGATCAGGTGTTAATGCCATATTCAATTCATCTCATCTCTAAATCGGCGCTATTTTCGCCTAATCTGCTGAATTTTGCCATGCCCTTCTTTGATTTATTGGCACATCTTTAGCCCAGAAGAACACCGGGATCAAAATCAACAAGCCCATCACACTCGCCACCGCAAAATGTACCTGATAACCCCACCACACGGCAAAAAAGCCACTGATCATATGAAATAACCCACCAATGGCGGCCTGGAGGCTCGCCTGAACGGTATAGTCAGTACCGGCCACATTGGGTCGACAGGCATCCATCATCAGTGCAAACAGCGCTACTGTAGCCATACCACCCGTTAGATGCTCCGCTACACTAACAATAATAATACTCTGAACATCAACATTACCCATCGACAACCAGCCATAACCTAATAGGCTTAAGGCCTGTAGGCTTGCAAATATCACCAGGGATCGAACCCTGCCCAACAGCGGCAACAGCAACCCGCCCATCACAGCCCCTGCTACAGTAGCCGTTACACCAACTCCCGCAGATACCCAACCGATGGTTTCTAAACTCACGTTCATATCCACCAACATCGGCTTTGACATCGCAGAGCCAAAAGAATCACCAACTTTGTAAAGCATCACCACAAGCATCCAGCGCCACATTCCGGGCTGACGCATAAAGCGTCTAAAAATGTCCCAAATATTGGCCACCCCCCCCTCACCTTTCACTGGGAAGTCACTCTTCTCTTTAAAGAACAGCACAGGCACTGTCGCGAAGGCTAGCACCAACGCCAGCAATACAAATGTGTGACTCCAACCAATACGATCCATTAAGAACAATACGCCACCGCCACCAAACACCATCCCAACGCGATAACCCCCTACCTGGATACTATTTCCCAGTCCTCGTTCCTGCGGAGACAATGTTTGCACCGCCAGTCCATCGGTAGCAATATCCTGAGTCGCAGTGGCAAATCCAGCCAGGAACAACAACCCTGCCAAATAATACAACCCTGTACCCGTCAGGGTCCCGGGGTCAATTAATGCGATAAGCAACATCAGCACTACAAACACGCCTTGCAGCGGTAAAATCCAGCTCTTACGACGCCCCAGACGTTGACTACCGTACTGATCAACGTAGGGTGACCACAGAAATTTGAGCGCCCAAGGGAAAAACAGAAACGACACGAGCCCAATGATTTCAAGGCTTACACCATAAGAGCGCAGCAACGGCGGCAGCGCTTGGCTGAAAAAACCAAACGGCAAGCCCTGAGAAAGATAAAGGCACGACAATACACCTAACTTCGTACCCATACTGTACTGGTGATAATCAGAACTAGAAGACATATAACCACATTACGCAGATCAAATAACACGCAGCACTATAAAAGTGCCTGCAAATTCACAGAAAACAGGATATTAGCACCTATTCCTAGATAAAAAATTAGGCTTTTATTACACTTATCAATAGCGCTATCGAGAACACCTAAGTTAAGGTCATTTCCTTCGATATTGCTCCAGAACATCGTAATCGATTAGGACAACAGCCAATGATAAAAGTAGTAATTGAACGACTTGTAGTAGAGGGGCTAGAAACGCCCTACGAATCAGCCATCGCAAACTTACTCGATGTCATGGTCAAAGCACCAGGCTATGTATCTGGTGAATCTTTTGGCGATATCAACCAACCCAATCATTATGTCGTTGTCTCCAACTGGAACAATGAGCATTCGTGGGACAAGTGGTTCAACTCCCAAGCACGAAAAGGCCTGCTAGACGCTATCAACCCTTTTCTTCAATACCCTGAACGCTGCTCCGTATTATCGCCAAGCCGCTTTATAAGCGAAGCTAAAACAGCATAGCTTGGGGGGATCAACTAACGAGTGCGAATAAACACGGTTATCTCTTCTCTATCGTGATACAAGTGTTTAGCTCGCAACTCGTATTGGATACCTTTCTCCGTCAACGCCTCATCCATACGCTCAAAGATACGATGCACTTCCGCCCAACGTTGCTTCATCGGCAATTTCAGGTTAAATACCGTATATCGACACCACCCTTCCAACAGCCAGCGTAACATACGATCCGCAACCTTTGCGGGCTTATCAACCACATCACACACCATCCAATCAACAGGGCGCTTGGGACGATAAGTGAACGCATCATCTCTTAGGTGAGTCACTTGACCTGTAGCCATTAACTCTTCGTTCATGGGGCCATTATCAATAGACCACACTTTCATTCCCTTATTAACCAATTGCCATGTCCATCCACCTGGCGCAGCACCAAGATCAACCGCAGTGTGACCAAACTTCAAGAAGGACATGCGCTCTTCCGCAGTCATTAGTTGCAACCACGCCTCTTCAAGCTTCAGTGTCGAACGGCTTGGCGCAGCGGCTGGAAATTTCAGCCTCGGCACGCCCATTTCCCATTGTGAGGAGTTTTGAATCGTGCTTTGCCCGACAATCACGTGAGTCCCTGTAACGAAAAACAGATGCCCCCTCACTCCACCGTCATGGCATTCCTCCTTCTTACTCGCCAACAACCCTTTTTTTCTGAGATTCTGGCGAGCAGGGTTTGAAAACTTACGACAAAATTTTGATAGCTGCTTGCCATCGTTAGTATCGGCATGCTCCAACACCAGAACATCCATCCTAGCCAGCGTTTCAAAGACCTCTATAATCGGCCCCAAGCGATCCTGCTCTGATAAATCCGTGAGTTCTTCGGTGGCTACAAACCACTGACGAGCAAAGATAAGGTTAGAAAAGCTCAAATCTTTCGTTAGTTTTTCAGCGGCCCCCTCTCCATAGGGGTAAAAACGCACAACTCCACCTCCATCCTCAAGCTTTCCATAGCCAGACACGCCACCAAGCATGGCCTTGTCTGTAATTTCCGCCAAACAATCTTTTTCAAAGCCAGAACGACAATACAACACCAAAAAACTCATCAGAGACACACCTTTAATAACCCCCAGATGGGAACCGCCCCACCCGTTTTGCGGGCCATAATATCAATCTCCGGAAACTTTATCATCTTGAAATCAGGGCTACACTGTAAGGTATACCCATAGACTGCCTGAGAAACCTGCATGCCGAACAAACCAAAAGTCATGGTTGTTGACGATGATGATATTAGTCAAACGCTTATCGAAGGTATCTTAGAGGAATCATTCGACCTGACTTTCGCGTCTTCAGGCAACGAATGCCTCGATAAACTACAGTCAAGCGCAACAGAAGTCGTGCTGCTTGACGTCAACATGCCCGGCATGAACGGGCTCGAAGTTTGCCGAGCCATCAGGATGCTAGAGCAGCACCAGAATATCCCCATTATCTTTGTATCCGCCTCCGATACTAAAGAAGAAATTATCGCAGGCTATGAAGCTGGGGCAGATGACTACATCACCAAACCACTTCACCATGATGCGCTATTAGCCCGAGTGGAAATGAATGCACTACAGGCCCGCACACAAGCGCACATACAGAACACCCTGACAGGGACATCCCCTGAGTCAATCAACCGTCAATTCATTAATTCCCCAGTCTTCCAATTTATTGATTTAAGCAGCCAAGCAGCCACCTACGAAGATCTGGCCCGAGCTATATTTGAAATAACCACCCACATGGAACTCTCTTGCCTAATCCAGATTGTAGGCCCTTATGACACCTGCCACTTTTCTGATGACGGGACGATCAAACCCATTGAGCCCAGCATCATTCAACAAATGAAAAGTCAGGGCCGCTGCTGCTCTTTTGGCCAACGGTTGATTATCAACTATCCCGAGATATCGTTGTTTGTTAGGAACATGCCTCTAAACGATGAATTACGCAATGTTCAGATAAAAGAAGCATTACTCCATGTTGTACGTTTAGCCGATTCCAGACTCGAAACCATTCAGCTTAAGAACACGCTGGAAAAAGATTGCGAAGGGTTACGGCAAAGCCTACGCGCATCCTCAGAAACGCTTGGCTTTATTCATCAAGATTTTTGCCGTCATACGAAAAAAGTCAACGAAGTATTGGATAGCATTGGCACTGACATGCTCAGCAGTTTAGAAACCCTGCACCTAACCTGTGAACAGGAGGAGTTCATTACTGGAATTGTACATAACAAGATGAACAATCTGCTCCAACTCAACAACAAATCACTGCAAATAGAAGAGAGTATGCTGCACTTTATTGAAGAGCTATCCAAAAACTAAACACTAAACTCAACCTGACATTGATTTAATACCACATTGCCTTGCTGCGTCTCTACTTGCATAGTCGCCAAACCGTCCCGTACCCGCCATATTTTAGTAATTACTTCATCCCCCATATACACTTGATCGGAAAACCGTCCCGTCATCGAGATGAACTTACCTGGATCTCCAGCACACAATGCTTGCAATGCAGCTCTACCCGCAAAGCCATAAGTGCAAAGCCCATGAAGAAAGGGCTTGTCGAAACCACCGAATTTGGCAAAATTAGGATCAATGTGAATAGGGTTTCTATCCCCAGTTAACCGGTAGAGAGCCGCCTGTTCCTCGCGAGTTACATCGTTTATTACATGGTCAGGTACACGATCAGGGGGCAATAGTTCAGTAGCGCTCGAACTTGGCCCCCGCTCACCTCCAAACCCTCCCGCACCTCTGATAAAAAGCGTTGCATGCGTGGTATACAGTGGCCCTTTCGTATCACTAACCTGACACTCAACGCCAATAACCGCCGCCTTACCCTTATCCCACACCTCGACCACTCGCCCTACGCCTGTTGCCTTGCCTTTTGCGGGAATTTCCCTGTGAAGGGTTATCTTCTGCTCCCCATGCAACAACATGGCTAGATTGAAGGTGATCTTGGACATCACACCGCCAAGGATATTTAGCCCTGAAACAACACTGTACGTTGGCAATACTTTCGGCCCTCTGGCCTCATAAATAAAGTCCAATTCTGTCTCTGGCTTGCACCCCACCGCCAACCCATACAACTGCACATCCTGTTCTCCCCATGAAAACTCAACGGGGTCTGATGTCAGCCCAACTAGCTCGCTTGATATTTTCTCGCCCACGATATTTCTCCATGTGATTATCGACGCAGTGAACTTCAGCTTAGCGAGGCAATTTTTCATCGCCAATGACCAATATGCTCAATCTCATGAACAATCCAGCCACATGACTTTTTATTAGGCATAAAAAAACCCGCCTGTTGGCGGGTTTTTTACATTCTTAGAAAATTACGCAGTAATTTCTAGAATTTGCTTTTGAAGCTCGATCTGAGGACCAGATGGCTGTGCAGTTTGCATCGCCATTAGCTTGCTCATATCGCCTTCAACTTTAATCTGACCGCTCATGAAGCCTTGCATTCCAGCAGACTGGTCGTTCTCAATGAACAAACGACGAGCTAGGTCTTCAGGAAGAACTAGAGTAGTTGGAGCTCCGTCTTGGTGACCTTTCTTCATGTTACCGCCATCTAGACACAACTCAACGTCGCCGCCTTCAGCATCAGAAACAGTTACGTTAAGTACAAGATCAGCCAATGCTGCAGGTACTTCTAAATCGCCAGCAGCAGCAATTAGCTCTTCTACTTTTGCGAACCACTCATCGGATAAAAACTTTAAACTCATCTATCTTCTCCTTCATTATTGTCAGCTTCTATACCATTAGGTAGAAGCAATTTACTGCGTATCAACAAAAGACATACGGATGGTTTCGACGCCCCCAGAGCAATGCATCTAAGCATAGACTGGTCCTCACAAACGCGGCACATAATTTTAGCAAAATATTGCTCGTTCTCACGAATGCTATGTTGATAGACAAACAGCTTGGTTGGACTGCTCAAAACCTAGCCAAGCTACAGTTATGAGATATTCTCCCCCCATCTTGGAGAAACGTTCAAACGTTTGTCCAAGACTGTTATTCCTACCATATAAAAACAGTTTCCAATTTACAATAGCCATTCTTTCCATCGCCATGGTTTTTTTAGTCAACCACAATCCTGTCACAACACATTGATTTATATGTACATAATCCCAAACTACGGCTAAAAAGGGGGGTATCAAATAAAACATGAGCAAAAAAACGTCATAAATCACCTCTTTTTTGGCGGGTAGTACAGTCTATTTCATAACAGCACACAGCATTTTCGGCATTGGCCTCAGCAAACCACTCTTTTTTGGTCGCATTAATGTACATCAATACCCTCTGCAAATTGCCACGCCAAAGCCGCTCAAAAACTACACTGCGTGATTACTCAATCCATTCTTCTATGAATTCTTTTCACACTTATGCAATCACCAGTACAACTTTCTGTCAGATTACTTGTCACAACCGCGCACCATATTGGACCAATAATCCGTCCTGATTAATAATTAACATGAGTATTTACAATACGTTACATTCAAGACAAATAACCCCTGTTGTAACACGCACAACTAGACATCACCTCACGTCGTACGTCGCACCATATCTGCACACAAAAAAGTAAAGCGTTAATAGAAATATAAACTCCCAATTATGGAGTCTGCTTATATAATCTAAAAAAGACTAAATTCACTGACAAAAATCAAGATTACGACACTATTTTCCTCTATACTTCCGCTGCCTCCAAAGTGCCGAACAATTATCGTTCAATCGAGAGGTAAATATCAGGTGTAAAATCAGTAAATTATAGGAATATCACTCCATGAGTAATAGCGACCTTACCGCGCCTCAATACAATTTCACTGTAGTTAAACAGTTTACTGTGATGACTGTAGTTTGGGGTATTGTTGGTATGTTAGTCGGGGTAATCATTGCAGCGCAGTTAGCGTGGCCAGCCCTCAACTTCGACCTACCTTGGCTAACCTATAGCCGGTTACGTCCTCTACATACAAATATCGTTATCTTTGCATTCGGTGGCTCAGCACTTTTCGCCACGTCGTTATATGTAGTGCAGCGCACCTGTCAGACAACCCTTTTCGCCCCTAAGCTTGCCAAGTTTGTTTTTTGGGGGTGGCAGCTTGTCATCATCGCCGCTGCAATCACCTTGCCATTGGGTTTCACCACAACAAAAGAATATGCCGAACTAGAATGGCCCATCGATATACTCATCGAAATCGTTTGGATCAGTTACGCTATTGTATTTTTTGGTACAATTATGACGCGACAAACATCACATATCTACGTTGCAAACTGGTTCTACGGTGCATTCATTCTTTGTATTACCATACTACACACAGTTAACAGCATGGAAGTGCCGGTCTCACTTTGGAAGTCATACTCTGTCTATTCAGGTGCAACTGACGCCATGATTCAATGGTGGTATGGCCACAATGCCGTGGGGTTCTTCTTAACCGCGGGATTCCTAGGAATGATGTATTATTTTATTCCCAAACGTGCAGAGCGTCCGGTCTATTCTTATCGCCTGTCCATTGTCCATTTTTGGTCGCTAATCTCTCTCTATATGTGGGCTGGCCCGCACCACCTTCACTACACAGCCCTTCCTGATTGGACTCAATCGTTAGGCATGGCTTTCTCGCTTATATTGTTAGCGCCATCTTGGGGTGGAATGATCAACGGTATCATGACGCTTTCTGGCGCATGGGAAAAATTGCGCGATGACCCCGTCATTCGTTTTATGGTAGTTGCCCTCTCCTTCTACGGCATGTCAACGTTTGAAGGCCCAATGATGGCTATCAAGACCGTCAATGCATTATCTCATTATACCGACTGGACAGTTGGCCACGTACACTCTGGCGCGCTGGGTTGGGTTGCCATGATCTCTATTGGCGCAACCTATTGCCTTATCCCGTGGTTATGGAATACCAAAGAAATGTACAGCCTTAAGCTTGTTAACATTCATTTCTGGTTAGCCACCATCGGTACTGTACTTTACATCGCATCAATGTGGGTTGCTGGCATTACTCAAGGCCTCATGTGGAGAGCCATTAACGATGACGGTACGCTGACTTACACTTTCGTTGAAGCACTTAAAGCAACTTATCCTTATTACGTCATTCGCTGGGTAGGCGGCTTATTATTCTTGTCAGGTATGTTCTTCATGGCCTTCAATACATGGAAAACCATTCGTGGTGCAAGCCAAACATCCACTGACGCTGCAGCACAACCTGCGTAAGGAAATTCATTATGGCTAAATCCCATCAAGCAGTAGAAACCAATATCGGGCTAATGATTGTCTTCACTCTGATTGCCCTTAGTTTTGCCGGTCTGGTCGAAATAGTGCCGTTATTTTTTCAAGATCAGACAACCAAGCCGATTGAGGGTCTCAAACCTCACGACGCACTCGCTCTCGAAGGGCGTGACGTATATATCCGTGAAGGCTGCCATGTCTGTCACTCCCAGATGATCCGCCCTTTCAGGGCAGAGACTGAACGCTACGGGCACTATAGCGTTGCTGGCGAATCCGTATATGAGCACCCATTCCTATGGGGCTCTAAGCGCACCGGACCTGATCTTGCCCGTGTAGGAAAGCGCTACAGCGATGAGTGGCATCGTGTTCACCTAGTCAACCCAAGAGATGTGGTGCCTGAATCCAATATGCCCGGCTTTCCGTGGCTTGAGGAGAACGTACTCACTGGAGAGATGACGGGTAGAAAGATGACCGCACTGCGTTCAGTGGGTGTGCCATATACCGATGAAGATATCGCGGGTGCTCAAGCAGTGGTACAAGACAAAACTGAAATGGATGCACTCATCCATTACTTGCAAAATTTGGGAACCGTTTTAGCGTTCAAAAGGTAATACACCATGGACATAAACTTCCTTCGCGGAATTGGCACTGTGCTCTTCATGATCTCGTTTTTCTGGATCACTTGGTGGGCATATAGCAAAAAACAACAATCGTCGTTTGACGACGCGGCCAACTTGCCGTTTGCTGACGAGCCGCACATTAATACGCCCAATAAGAAAGGGAATGGAGATACAGAATCATGAACGAAATGAGTAGTTTCTGGAGCGGCTGGATAACGTTTATCGCTCTGCTGAACATTTTTCTTTGCGTGTGGATGCTTTGGTGGTGTCAACGCAAGCATGACGACGATGTGCCTGAAGGCGAAAGCATGGGCCATAGCTTTGATGGTATAGAGGAATTTAACAACCCACTACCCCGCTGGTGGCTGGGGATGTTCTACGCTGGCATCGTATTTGCTCTTCTCTATTTAATGCTTTACCCAGGATTAGGCGCCTACAAAGGCGCACTTGGTTGGACTGCGGTCAATCAATGGGAACGTGAGATACAAAAAGCAGATAACCGTTATGATCGCATCTTCGAAGATTACGCAAAAGTGTCCATCGAAGATCTTTCCAAAGACCCTGAAGCCGTCAAAGTTGGGCAGCGTTTATTCGGTAATAACTGCGCGCTTTGTCACGGCTCTGACGCACATGGTGCTCCAGGCTTCCCTAACCTTACAGATACCGACTGGCTGTATGGCGGAGACCCTGAAACAATCAAGAAAACGATCACTTTTGGTCGTAATGGCAACATGCCAACAATGGCAGCAGCGGTAGGTGACACTGCTGACATTAAAAACGTAGCGGCCCACGTACTCAGCCTCAGCGGTCGTAAAGGCTCTGGCGACGCCGAAGCTGGACGCGCTAAGTTCGCACTCTGTGCTGCATGCCACGGCCAAGACGCAAAAGGAAACAAAATGTTAGGAGCGCCTAATTTGACGGACAATGTATGGCTACACGGTGGTGACGAAGCCAGCATCATTGAAACCATCACTAATGGACGATCCGGCGCGATGCCAACGTTTAAGGACAAGCTGAGCGAAGAAAAAATTCATGTGCTTGCCGCATATGTATATAGTTTGAACAAGTAAGCCCTGATCAGTGCGCTCCCTTAGGTTCAGTTTTACATTCGAACCACAGAGAGCGCGCTCATTTTCCTATACACTGCTATTAATCGACTAAGATATATTTATCAAGCTTTTTGACGTTATCGACAGAGATTTTGATAAACCTATTTTATAACGTGCGCATCTTATTTCTATCAACACCACTAACAAGGCAGGACACAAGAAAGAATGTATGCGTAATTATTAACGAGTCATATTGCTCATGTCTGATGCAAAAAAGATCCCCACCGCTGATGTGTCGGTAGACCCGACTGAATTCTATCGAAAAAGAGAAAAAATCTATCAACGTAACCCTTCCGGTTTTTTCCAAACCATAAGGGTAGTTACCATTTGGATCACGCTAGGCGTCTACTTTCTCGGCCCTTGGTTGACCTGGAATGGCCGGCAAGCGGTATTATTTGACCTTCCAGATCGAAAATTCTATATTTTTGGTATGACCTTCTGGCCTCAAGATTTTATCCTTCTATCTTGGCTACTGATCATTGCGGCTTTTGCCCTCTTCTTCTTCACAGTCCTAGCGGGTCGCCTTTGGTGTGGCTACACATGCCCCCAAACAGTATGGACCACTTTTTTCATGTGGATTGAACACGTCAGCGAGGGCGACCGACACCAGCGTATTCGCCTCGATGCACAACCTTGGTCAATTAAGAAGCTCATCAAAAAAGGCACAAAACACTTCTTCTGGATACTACTTTCTCTGTTTACCGCCTTCACTTTCGTGGGTTACTTTGCCCCCGTAAAAGAACTGCTAATCAACACCGCCTATCTTAACCTCGACCCTTGGGCGATTTTTTGGTTATCTTTTTTTACTATAGCGACCTACATGAACGCGGGGTGGTTGAGAGAGCAAGTCTGTATCTACATGTGCCCCTACGCTAGGTTTCAAGGCGTCATGTTCGACAAGGATACGCTTCAAGTCACCTACGACACCAAACGCGGAGACCCGCGAGGTAAACGAAAAAAGACCGCAGACCCCAAACAAGAGAATCTAGGCGACTGCATTGACTGTAAGCTATGTGTCCAGGTTTGCCCTACCGGTATCGATATTCGTAACGGCCTACAGTACGAGTGTATCGGGTGCGCCGCCTGCATCGATGCATGTGATTCAATCATGGATCAAATGGGGTATGACCGTGGCCTTGTACGTTACTCAAATGAACATGCAATACAAGGTGAAAAATCATCAATTCTTCGCCCAAGACTCGTCGCCTACGCAATTATACTTTGTATAATGATCCTAGGATTCATTGGCACTTTATTTAGCCGCGTCCCGCTGGAAGTCGATATTATCAGGGACCGTAACCAACTCTATCGCACCAATATCGACGGGGACATTGAAAATGTATACACCCTTAAAATAATCAACAAGACCCAGGAGCTCCACAGCTACCGTATCAGCCTTGCGGGGCTAGAAGGATTAACGCTAGACACTCCAGAAACAATCACTGCCCTGCCGGGTGAGCTGGTTGTTGTCCCAACCACCGCACACATATCCCCTGGTGCCCTTAAACGGCCCAGTACAAAAATTCAATTTCATGTTGAAGCTTTAGACGATCCTAGCTTACAAACAGAAGAAGAAAGCCGGTTCCTTGGGCCTATTCCTAAACGATAATGCCATAAGAGCAATTATGATGAACACACCTGAAGTCACCGCCTGGTACAAACAATTTTGGCCATGGCTAATAATATTCTTCCCTGCCTCAGCGGTTGTTGCAGGTACTATCACCGTGATAATAGCTGTACAGAATAGCGACACCCTTGTTAAAGACAACTGGTATAAAGATGGCCTAGCCATCAATCAAGAGCTTGATAAGCAAATCGCTGCCAAACGAATGGGGATTGCGGCACACATCACAATCAACAGAGAAAATAACCAGCTCATTTTGTCACTAGACAATATTGATCCGGCCAATATCCGCACTATAAACGTCGTGTTGGTACACCCAACTCAGCCAGAAAAGGACGCACAGTACCAAGCCTTTTTCACCCCAACAGGCAATTACGTCGCCCAACTACCAGCAATCCCCGCCGGTTTTTTCCATCTCCGAATTGACGCTGATAACACTGAATGGCAACTGACTGGCGGCATCAACTTTTCAAACACCGAATCTGCCACGATCCAACCGAAATAATGCGTAGATATTCCGGGCAACCCTTGTGACCATTGATTGCTACCATTGCGGCTTACCCTCACAGGAACCGATACAATACACACTTATCATCCTAGGAAAAGAAAGAGTGATGTGCTGCCCTGGGTGTGAGGCTATTGCTGGTAACATCGTTGAACTCGGCATGGAGAGCTATTACAAACATAGACAGATTACTGCCTCAGCAACCTCCCAAGGGGAGATCATACCGGACTTCCTCCAACAACAAGAACTGTGGAACGAAGAGTCAATTCAACAGCAATATGTGCGCAAGATCAGCCACCCTGCTGACGCCAGTGACGGCCAGCAATTTCGTGCGATTACGTTAATGATCTCCGGTATTACTTGCGCAGCCTGCGTATGGTTAATTGAAAAACAACTACAAACCTCAACCGGCATATCCAAGAGCACTGTCAACCTTTCTAGCCAACTAGCCGAAGTCGAATGGGATACCACCAAGACTTCCCTGAGCGATATCCTCCATTCAATTCATAAAATCGGTTACCGAGCAGAGCCCTACAGTCCAAAAAAACAAGAAACACTTATCGCCAAAGAGAACAAGCAAGCACTTTCCCGAATCGCTGTCGCGGGACTTGGTACGATGCAGGTCATGATGCTCGCGGGCGGTCTTTATTTGGGAGCCTTCCAGGGTATTGCAACCGAGCATGCTCATTTCTTACGATGGGTTAGTGCGATTATATGTATACCCGTGTACTTCTTCTCTGGCGCCCCTTTTATTCAAGGCGCTATACGCAATATTCGCACCCGTCACGCGGGTATGGACATCCCGATATCTATCGCCATATCGGCAGCTTTTTTCGCAAGCATCTGGTCTGTCATTACACACGGTCAAGAAGTCTATTTTGACTCCGTCTGTATGTTTATTCTATTTTTGTCCGTCGGGCGATATTTAGAGATGCGTGCTCGCCACCGCTCCCTTATCAGTACCATTCGCCTTGCCCATAGCACAACCCTAATGGCAACACTGATCATCGACGATGGCACTCAGAAAAACGTGCTGGCAGAACACCTGCTGCCAGGTGACCGCGTACTTATCAAACCTGGAGACACCATTCCAGGAGACGGAGAAATCATCCAAGGCACATCTAGCATTAACGAATCTATGCTAACGGGCGAAGAGCTACCTGTACCTAAATCAATCGGCAGCATGGTGACCGGCGGAACCGTCAATGTTGAACATCCGCTAACCGTCATCATCCAGCACAGCAATAAAGATAGCGTACTCAACGCTTTGCAATTACTTCTTGAAAAAGCGCAAAGCCACAAACCGAAAATCACACTGCTCGCAGACAAAGTTTCTCGTTACTTTGTATTATCAGTTCTACTCGTGTCCATTGCGGTCTATTTAACTTGGTACAGTATCGAGCCATCTTCTGCCTTTTGGATTACGTTATCCGTGCTGGTCATCACCTGCCCTTGCGCTCTGTCTTTAGCAACACCCGCCGCCATCACCTCCTCCGTCTCTACATTGGCTAACCTTGGCTTCCTCACGCCAAACCAACGATTCTCAGAATCATTACATAAGACAACAGATATTGTCTTTGACAAGACAGGAACGCTTACCAGTGGTGACTTTCGAATTGCCGACAGCTATTTATACCCAAACGTCGGCTTAACATACGAAACAGCGAGCAATATTGCCGCACAACTTGAAAGTCACTCTGGGCACCCTATCGCCAGTGCATTTACCCATTTGTCTACCACCAATCTTTCCCCCCCTCTAGAAAACATCACAACCCACAATGGCCTCGGGATCGAGGCGCAGCAGCACAACACACACTATTTCATAGGAAGCTTCGCGTTTGTCACCAGGCATCTGAATCCCAAGCCGATAGACGAAGCACTGGAAGGTCAATGGGTTTGGCTAAGTAGCGACGAAAACCTATTGGCTCGCTTTAAAATTGAGGACAGCCTTCGTGAAGACAGCCCTCAATTAATTGATTTCCTGCACTCACAAAACTACCAACTACACATCCTCAGTGGCGACAATAGCAGCCACCCACAGAAAATCGCCCACACTCTGGGAATTGATAGGGTTATCTCTGGGGCATCGCCAAGCGACAAACTCAATTACATCCAAAGCCTGCAACAACAAGACAAGACAGTCCTAATGGTTGGTGACGGTCTAAACGACGCTCCTGTCTTAGCCGCAGCAAATTGTTCAATTTCCATGGCAAACGGCGCAGATCTGACAAAACGCGCCGCTGATGGGTTATTGCTCAACCATAAAATCAGTGCACTCGTTGATATATTCAATATTGTCTATAAAACAAATACTATTATTAAGCAGAACCTCACTTGGGCACTTGCTTACAACGCATGCGCCCTACCTGCCGCTGCGCTTGGATGGGTCCCCCCATGGCTAGCCGCAATCGGTATGTCTACAAGCTCTTTAATCGTCGTGCTCAACGCATTAAGACTAAAAAGCAGCGTCACCAATAATGCAGAACAGGGCTCCTCATAATGGACATCATTTACCTATTAATACCTCTAGCCCTCATGCTTTTGGCATTAGCAATTGCGGCATTCTTGTGGGCAATCCGGAACGGTCAATTTGACGATTTAGAAAAAGAAGCGCATCGTATTCTTTTCGAGGAAGACACTGAACCCGACACCGTAAAAAACCCACCCGACCCAAAAACCAAATCATAATAGAGCCTTCTAGAAGCAATATGATCGATAACACTACCTTAAGTTTTCTTACCGCATTTAGTATTGGCTTTCTCGGTAGCCTACACTGCGTTGGTATGTGCGGTGGCATTAGCAGCGCTCTAGCAACAGCGACGCCGCCTCCAACAGTGCACTTATCGCCACTTAGAACCATCACCAGAAAACTAAGCTTTCAATTTTTTTATAGTACAGGCCGACTTCTTAGCTACATGACAGCTGGAGCCATCGTTGGCGGCATTGGAACATCGATTAGCTTATTAACCGGTGGGCACGGTGTATCTATTCTTCGCCTTTTAGCTGGGGTAATGATGATATTACTTGGCTTTTACATTAGCGGGTGGTGGATGGGGCTTTCTAAGTTAGAGCGTGCGGGCAGTACACTTTGGAAGCGCATCCGTCCACTAACGACACCACTCATGCCCGTGGACAATTTACTAAAAGCAGGGGCGCTCGGGGCGCTATGGGGATGGCTGCCCTGCGGTCTCGTGTATAGCGGGCTTGCCTGGACAATGACCGCTGGCAACCCCATTGATAGCGCGCTACTTATGTTATTTTTTGGCATAGGAACGCTACCGGCAATGATCGGTGTCGGCTTTTTTGGCGGGCTACTTTCTGATATAGCTCGGTCGAAAAAAACCCGCTCTTTTGCAGGCATCATCATGATCATTTATGGCGGCTGGACACTATGGGGCAATCTCCGCATGATGACCCATGATCAGCATCAGCAGCATCACGACAGTCCCATCACACAAGATGAGGAAATTGATCACAGTAAAATGCTCCACCATTAAACATGCTTTAATTTAGCGAATATAATTCCTTTCATTATCAGTAGATTGCACTAGCATTAAAGTTAAGTGCAGATAAAAAGGAAGCCTTATGGGCATTTTTGCGCAAGATTTTAAAGATGCAGTTATACATCCCACCCTCACGCAAATCGATCAATGGTCTCCTGCGACAGAAGCCCTTCTACTCGGTACCGCAGCCATCATGTCCAATCTAGGCTCAACACTCCATACAGAACAAGATAATCGTCAATACGGCATTTACCTAACCGATAAAAAAACTCACCGAAAAGTCTGGGACGAATACCTTGCGTTTGATTGTGACCTAGCAAGTAAAGTACGTGGATTTGCATCTCAACGCCTATTCTTAGTCGACCCAGAACAGGAGCTAGTAACCAATCTTGCCTACGCAACGGCGATTGCTTGGGCGACCTATCGAATTAGCACAAAAAATCTTCCCCAAGACCCGACCAACTTACCCGCACTTGCCCAATGCTGGTTTGATCATTACCCCCACGCCAACATCAACCTTGCTCAGCAAGAAAAAACTATCGAGTACTTTGTCACAAACATGCAGCTAATGAATCAAATGCCACCGGGACAACCTTTACTTGTCGCGTAGGAGCGTATTCAACTTGCGATCTGATCAGTCGCAGTGAGTTCGTATTCATTCTTGCCCGTAAAAAACAATGGCTCCACATCTTTCATGACGCGTTTAATCGCATCCCTCGAATCCACATCAGCCTCAGGCATCAACGTATTCGTTGCAACACTAATACGAATGCCAGCCTGTCTAATTTCTTCATCCTTGAGAATTGTAATAGATGACAATCCCTGACGAAGCTTTTTCATCCGCCGATTGATCTCAGTATTCGAGGCGTTTGACAACAGAATACAAAACCGTCCACCTGAAATTCGTGATGCTACATCATCACTCTCGAACAGGATCTTTTTGATCTGCCGGGCTACAGATTTTAAAATATCATCTCCAGCATCTGACCCACGCATCTGATTTAGCTTCTTCAGAGACTCAATACTTATGGCCACTAGCGCCGATTCCTTTCGATTCTGAAACGCTCGATTCCACTTATCCAACACCGCATCCTCAAACGTACGGCGATTAAGAAGATGAGTCACAGGGTCCTCTGCTAAACGATCTTTGAGCTGGCAGTTCAATAGCTTCAGCTGATCTCTTTCCATACTCATCAATAATGATTGAAGATAATGCTCTCGTGTGCTTCTCTCCATTCGATAGCAAATCACTAACGATAACAAAGTACCTGAAAGCAAAAGAAACTCGATAAAAACCCATTCCTGGATTGTCGAGCCATCTAAATAAAGTGCTACGTTCGACGCCAACAGTAATATCACACTACCAAAAAATGAGCTTACCAAGGGCGTCCTAATCAGTGCGAACATAAATATCTCAACAAAGATGATCGCAGAATAAAAAATATGCTTGTAAGGAGCGGGATAGTGCATGCAAAAAGACAGTATCACCAACGTCGCCACAAACGCATTGAGATTCACTAAGATGTGCTGGTAGACAAGGCGCCTGGAACGAACAACATAAACATAGGTAATAAGTAGTAGGGCTATAGACCCCACCCGACCCAATTCCAATAGCGGGGGCACTTCCAACCCGACAAACCACTGAACCGCATACACAGAGCCAAACAACAGGGCAGCAAACAATGTCGCGAAACGAATGCTGTCCCTGTACCAAAGACCATGTGACTGCTGAAAAGCATGCTCCATTAACGTCGAAAAACGCAAATTGAACGCGGATGCTTCCCGCAAAGACGATAATTCATCAACTACTTGGTGGTATTTTCTATTTTCCACAGCCAATCTCATTATATCGACACAAAAGATCAGCGTTTATACCAATTATATTTGGGGTTTTCTATCAATAGTTCGTAACAGTTGGTTATCTCTCAAAGCCCGCCCTGCCTAACAAAATTAACCTAATCACTATCGAGTAGAGACACTTGCTGGGGTATGACTACCTTTGCAGTTTGGTTTCTCCCTTGGCTCTTCGCTTGATACAGCGCTTCATCTGCCATCGCGACCAGATCCTGCTTATTATAGGGCTCAACAGGTATCATTGCCGCCGCCCCAACACTCACCGTCACATAGGGCGACACACTAGAGTTTGGATGCTCAATCAACAAGCTTTCTATCGCATCGCACACAGATTCCGCCAATCGGTTAGCCTCATCGATATTCAAGGCTGGCAGCACAACCGCAAACTCTTCACCACCGTATCGCGCGACCAAATCACCGGGACGCCTCATAATCTGACCAATGCGTGTTGCGACTCGCTGAATACAACTATCACCATTAAGATGACCTAAGCTATCGTTATACGCTTTGAAAAAATCGATATCTACCATCAATATTGCAATACTATAATTTCTGCGTTTCGCTCGCCGCCATTCCTGATCGAGTACTTGATCTAAATACCGTCGATTAGCGATATTGGTTAGCGGATCAACGTCCACCAGGGTTTTTAACTTTTCATTCGCCTTTCTCAGCTCGTTGTTCTTTCTCTGTATAAGGATCTTTTGGAGGAATTCCCGCCGAATCGTGCGCTCGTAGGTATACACTGCCACCAAGCATAGAGATACAGCAATAACATTTAACCATAGATAATACGTCACGAGAGGGTTGGCTTCCGTCATAGGTAACAACGCAAAAGCGGATGCAAGGATATAAATACTTGCCGTTAATGCCGCGTAGTTAAAATGCAACCTGGTAATGGTTAACCCCCCCATGATCATCGCCAGCAAACTACTAATGTACGCATGTACTGCCACCCCACCCACAAATGTCACCATCCACAATGTCGTTATTACTAGCATTAGGATGCCAGCGGTAATAAAGATTTGTAGATATTCCTCTACCCAGCGCCCCCTAGCAACGAACCACAGCATACACAGCACAGGGGCCCCTACCAGATAACGGACCATCCAGACGTTGGATGCCGCCTCTCCCAATAGAAACCAGTCGACAACGCCATACAAGATATAGCAGACAATTAACACGACCAAAAGACTTCTGACGTAACGACGGTCTCGGCGGGCATAGATTCGACGGTAGCGATTTTCTAAGGCCTTATTAAAACGCAAATGCAATGCATTCGAATAAAAATCACCTTCTATCCGATCATTGATAATATCATCATTTTCTTCTTTCACAGGATCCACTTACTTATTGTTATTATTTCACTCGCTCCGTGAATCATTGTACCGCCACACCTAGCGCTGAATCACAAATGTACCCGACGAGTGTATCGCCGGATTGCTCACTACTTCGTTTTTGAATCCGCCCATCACCCCTTCCGGCGTATTCCCAATCAAAACACCATTAATTTCACCACTCGCTGCCTGCAACCCTAATCCACCGTTATAAGACCCCGTACCGGTGCCACTCAGCTTACTATCCACCCCCACACCACTATAGGACATATTCCAAACACCGATGCCGGTGTAATTCAGTTGAGCAGTAAAGTTACCCGTGGCAAAGTCCATATCTATATACGCTACCCCTGGCGTGCTCAGTGCAACACCGGATTCAAAACCTTGAAACGCCACCACTGTATTATAGTTGCTCAAACTAACCTCGCTAGCAATCGCGGAGGCATCTGTAGCACTCCCCACCACCCAGGTTACAGGGTCAACCACCCCAACTGATGCAGTCCCACTTGAAGCATCAAAATAGGCTGCCGCTGAATCTCCGACCGAGGCATTCCAAACACCCCAATCGACCGATTTACCGCCCACCACCGCAGAAAAATAGACCGGAAACACGTCCCTTCGTCGAATCACCGCATTGGCATTTGATGCATCAAAATCTTTAAAAATGAAATCGCCATTAAGAGGCCCGTTCGCTTTCCCCACAAATATGCCATTCGCCCACTGCGTTTCTCGATCAATAGTCAGTACCCCAACTCGATCTAAGCTATTTGCCTCTTGTGTCGTTAGCCGAAAATCTTGATTAGCATCGATGCCAACACTATCAACGATTCCATCTATTACCGGGTGAATCCCATCAGGGTGATGATGCTCTGGTCCATCACCCCCATCAAAGCCCTGCCGTGTCGGCTTAACAAATTCGGGTTCTGGGGAATGATGGCCCAATGGTTTTACAGACTGGTGCTGATCTCCCATAAGATTGCCCATCTCCCCCACTCCATCTTCTCTAGCTTCCCTGCGTGGCATTTGTTTTTCAGAAGCCACCTTTGGGGCTCTCAGCTGAGCTACATGAACCCCGCGAACTCCCATTGGCGGAATCAGCCACCCTTCCGGTATTTTTGTTGCCTGCGTAACCATTGCAAATCGATAATCATCATTCACACCAATATCAAGTATCCCCCCATCATTTTCGATAGAGACACTGCCATCCCAAACCGCAACCCCAAGGCTATCCGTTAATATCGCCTCATAATGAGTCCCTCGAATACCAATAGTCGCCAATGGTGTATCCACTCGATAATCCGCTGAGTTCTGCTTACCTATCACTCCAGAAATTGCCCTAAAACCACCCTTAACTAGGGTAAAAAAACTCCGCTGCCTCCCCGTCTCGCCCTCCTTATATCGAAACTGATTTATCATCAGTGAGGTATCTTCATTGAGGGCTATCACCCCGCCATCCTTAAACTTTACCTGCGCTCTTCCTGACGATCCCGTCACGAGCGTATCACCCTCAAACACCTTTGATCGCCGCTTCAATTCTCTCTCTTTGGCGTGCCTTCTGATTGCCACAACCTCGCCGGATGCCACGATAATAAAACCTGCGACAGTCGGATCATTATTCGGCAATGCCTCAGCCCTAACACAAACCAATAGAGCCAGTGCAACAGACAAACTGACCCATTGATTGATTGAAAGTTTTCTACCAGCCAATACCCTTCGATATGTGATCATCGCTCCACCTTATGCCACCGCCTAATCTACGATATAACGAAATGTCATTTGCCATTTCGTTCGCTCATAATCATAAATAACGGTATTGGAATCATTGTCAGTGTAAGAAACATCTGTACTCAGCACGAACGAACGAGAATATCGCCACCGCGCACCCAAAATGAGCTCCCAAAAAACATCCTCTCTCCTGTCTTCAAAAAAACCTGAGTCATGATAGGTCGATAATTGGGAGGTGCCATATAAATACCCACTCAATTTTGAGCCAAACATATACTCCGCGGATAAACGAACACCCCCATAGGTTCTTCCATTCACAGCCACATCCCGCTCATGCTCCTCTGCCAACATGACACTACCAAACAACCGAATAGGCATGCGGGGAGTCGTATAGCCGACCCCACTCCCCAAAAGCAATAGATCAGTATCTCTCTCAATGTCCTCTTTGTAGCGCTGAATAGATAACACACCAAAATTCAGCCAGTCCAATTGCGCACTTAAGGGTCGAGTCACATCTAGCGCTAATGACACGCTATACCGCAGCATCTCGCCATCCAATAACACCCCCTGATAACTCAAGGGGATTCTAAATTGGGAAATCCCAGAACGAAACAGATAACCTGCACTCACGTTAAGGGTGTCGATGTTATAGTCACCACTGTCACGGTAAGCCAACCGGCGGTAGCTGGCCGTTAAAAATTGAGCCCTTTTGGTGTTGATAGGCCGCGTGATACTGAACTGTGTTTCGATATCACTGTATTCACTACCCTGCGCTTGCTGCTCCTTATCTATCGAAATAGTATGCTCTGGCTGGCCACTTTCAACTACAACATTAAGGCCGGGGATTGGATTAGTATAATCTTCAGTTGTTGCACTGTTTATATTACTGGAATGACCCACTCGAGCAACCAGCACAACACTAGAGGCTGTACGCTGTGATTTCTCTCTCGCCGTTAACATATCGAGATAAACGTATATCCTGCTCGCAACTAAAGGCGGAGGTGAAGCGGCCAATACCCGTTCAAATTGTGCTCGTGACTCCACATAATCAGCCAATAGAAAATGCGCTCGAGCCATTTCCAATCGTGCCCGATAGGCATTAGGATTAACAATTAACAACCGATCAAACGCTAAAATCGCTTCGGCCAAATGACCTAATTCAAGTGCCGCTAACCCATAATACAAGTCAAATTGAGGCTCCCCCTCATAATCTTCCTGCCACTTTTTTGCTAAGGTGTATGCCTCTACAAAACGCTGTTGCTGAGATAAACGTTGAAGATCATCTGGTACAGCGGCTCTCAGGCCCCCTCCCCATAACAATGCTGCAAACCAAATTACAGCCCAAAACCTGTGTGGATTACGCCTCTTTGCCATTTTATGCCCAGCTTTACCAATATCTCGATAAATTATAGACAACCAACAACAACCTGGGAGGGTAAAGAGCTATTTAGAACCAAAAGCGCCACCTATAATAGGTGGCGCTTTTCAGTCGGCTCAGTCAATCGTTAGACTACATCAATGCAATAGGGCAAACATCTTTCGACGGTACTTCGATGTCAAAGGGTTCTCAGTGCCCAAATAATCAAACGCCGACAACAAGGCAACCCGAGCGCCGTCTTCCTTAAACCCACGATCATTCATCATAACGCTCAGCAATAGGTTTAACCCCGTTTCTTCTTGGCCCGCTAATAAACAATACGCCCCTAAAAGATACCTTGATTCACTATCCCCGCCTTCAGATTCGATTTTGGCTTGTAGAGATTGAGCTGCTTCCGCACCGTCAATCATCCGAACAAAAAACACCTTTGCCTTTGCTTTCGGCACAATAGGGTCATCGCCCATATTATTAATAACGGCTTCCGCATCATCAATCCGCTGTGCATCCATCAACACATCAGCATACAACGCCTGGTATTTCATCTCAGCAGGCTGTTCTTTGATTGCCGATTCCAGGGACGATATCGCATCATCAATCGCCCCTACCGCACGAGCTCGCTGTATTTGTGTAACAAACGGATCCTCACCTTCGCCAGCAGGCGCTTCACCTACATGGGGTTCAAGGAATTTTCGGATATCCTCTTCTGATTGCGCTCCGTTCAACTCACCTGCTAACTGGCCTTTTACAACCAACTTCAACGCAGGCACACTTTGCACACCTAGCTGCTGGGATATCTGTGGATGGGTATCAGCATCCACCTTGGCGTGAATGAACTTTCCTTGATACTGCTCAGCAATAGTGGTTAGTAGCGGTGCGATAGTTTTGCAGGCTTCACTGGCACCTGACCAAAAATCCAATAACACAGGTGTCTGCATGGATTTTTGTAAAATATCATTGATGTTTCTTTCGTCAACATCAACTGTAAAAGAATCGGTCATGAATAAGTTCTCATATGATGACTAGTGGCTCAGAGGCATAACAACCTAAGGGAGCGTACGTTGGCATCACCTATTTACGCTGGAACCACATCCTGGGCAACCTTTGATGACGCTTGCGCCCCAACCAAAGAAGTTTTCGCATGCATTCTAGCGTCATTTTGACGAATTATCTCAAGAAATTGCTGCGCTTCGGCGTGACCACTATCAGCGGCAAGTGCTAACCAATGCGCCGCTTGCTTCAAATCCTGCGAAACTACATCACAACCCATCATAAATGATCGGCCTAAAATAAACTGGGCGTTCGGTTCATCGACTTTGGCCGCTTGGCGTAAGTATTCTAACCCATTGCGTTTGTCAGCCTTGGCGACCCCAAGTTCAAATAGAAATTGCCCCAACTGCACCTTGGCGGGAATGAACCCACGGTTTGCGATCCACTTCAGCATATTTAACGCAAGAGCTGGCGGGAAAGCACGCCTACCTTTGTTACAACGCACAAAAATTAATTTTTGTGCGAAAAAATACACAGACCGACACAACCAATTATCTGTGCTAATAGACCCCTCATTCTTCATAACCATTCCCATCAGATGCTCCCCGTGCTGACTGATGTACTGCTTATCAAACGCAATCGACCATAAAACCTACACTAGCATTACAATCGAGTAGTTCTTCTGCAAAATTACTGTTGCTTATTGTGATAAAACAACAAGACCCCAATTCAAATCTTCTACCGTCCAATGTTATCCACATTTTCTGTGGATAACTCTCTGGATATCTTGGTGAAAAGCCTCCTTACCACCCATACCCCCGAGGCCCCACCATATAGATCATTTATTGATCGATTTATATATCCTTTAAAATCAATGACTTACAAGCTTCGCCTTTAGAAATCAACGGCTTACGAGCATTCCCTAACCTTAAGCATCAATAAAAATACTGCTGTGGGTAATCTGCCATTTTGTCAAAGTTATTCACAACGTTGCACCCAATAAAAAAGCCGGCGATTAATCGTCGGCTTTTTTATTGGGTGTTTTCTTGGAGCTAACCTTCGCAGTAAGGGTTTCAATTTCGCTATTAAGCTGCGCAATCTTCGCGACAAGCCCATCAACATCGCCACGGGTGGGAATATTCAGCCGACCAAGCGCTTTCGATACCCGTAAGTCAAACGCTCTTTCGACTTTGTTCCACGACCCTGACGCCTTAGCTTTCACCTCGTCCACTTTATCCTTGGCAACATTTAAACTCTTATCAATGTAACCTCTAGTCTTGGTTTCGATAACTTCCCCGTCATGAACTAGATTATCAAAGAGCTTGCTTCCCTCTTCCTCAGCCTTAGCGTACGCACCTAAACCAGCCAACCAAATTTGATTAGCGGATTCTTTGACTTTTTCAGCAACACGCGTGTCAGCATTTTCAATTTTTTTATCAGACATAACTCTCTCTCAATTAACGGGCAATAACGACATACACTATGTGTATGTAAGTTCCTCTCGATCGCACGCTACCAGTGTCCTTAGATTTTCGAACAAATTTCAGCCTATCTGCAACCTTAACAATACTAATTAGAATAATCATACTAACCCACAAAACAACCAAGACCCCTCTTACATTATTTCGGGTGTTTCTCGCCCTTCATAAACAATGTAGAATCCAGCCTCCTATTATCACTGAGCTTATTTCATGGGACACAAGAAAATCCAGCTTTCCGCACAGTTACAGCAACACCTTCCATCCAAACTCGGTGATACAAGAATATGGGGGAATTTGGCGGACAGTGGGACCAGCCTTGGCATTGCAGAAGCCAGCTCACACCACGACGGGCTCACCCTGGTAATAGCGCCAGATACTTTTACTGCCTTACAGATAGAGCAGGATTTGCGTTTTTTTTGCTCGGATGACCACGAAATATTATCGTTTCCAGATTGGGAAACATTACCTTATGACAGCTTCTCCCCTCACCAAGATATTATCTCGCAGCGCCTAGCGACACTTTACAGGTTACCCAAAGTCACCAAAGGCACTCTCGTTGTACCATTAAGCACAGGCATGCACAGAGTTTCTCCCCACCACTTCCTTGCGGGTCGAAGCCTGGTGCTAAATACCGGTCAACAATTTGATATCGAGATCACTCGTATACAGCTTGAAGAATCAGGATATCACTGCGTCGACAGCGTATATGAACACGGCGAATTTGCGGTACGGGGAGCCATTGTCGATATATTTCCAATGGGAAGTGACGTTCCTTATAGAATTGAATTATTTGATGATGAGATAGACACTCTACGTACGTTTAATCCCGAGACACAACGCTCACTGGAGAAAATGGAAAGTGTATCGCTGCTACCTGCAAAAGAGTTTCCTTTAGATCCAGATTCCATTGCACAATTCAAAGTTCGCTGGAAAAAAACGTTCGACGTCAATCATAGGGCTTGCCCGATGTATCAAGATGTCAACGATGGTATCGCATCAGCAGGCATAGAATATTACCTGCCCCTATTTTTCGAACAGACCGCAACGTTATTTGATTATCTACCCAGTAATACCCTCATTATTACCCCAGAGAATCTTGATACTAATATTACGCAATTCTGGAACGACTGCCACATACGCTATGAAGAATTGCGGCACGACACTCTGAAACCCATTCTAGCGCCTAAGGATCTGTTTTTACCTGTCGATTTTTTCTTCGCGCAACTCAAGGGATTTCGGCGAATTGGACTACAAAGCAGCCCCACTGAAGATAAATCTGGACGTTTTTCCCTGCCACTACAAGCTCCTGAGAGCCTGTATGTCGATGCAAAGGCTCAACAGCCTTTAGCCAAGCTCGAAGCCTTCTTAATCGCAGCTAAAAACGAAGGTCGTCGAGTACTATTTTGCGCAGAGTCTCCAGGGCGTAAAGAAACGTTATTAGAGCTTTTAGGGCGAATACGTATTCACCCTAAACCGGTAGATTCTTGGTCTCAATTTCTTGCGGACTCTGACGAACACAATGTCATCATCGGCCCACTCGCCGCAGGCCTCATTGTTAATGATACCCACCCAATTGCCATTATTACCGAAGATCAACTGTTTGGCCAAAGAGTCATACAGCAGCGTCGACGAAAGAAAACCGATGATCAAGCCGACAATATCATCAAGAACCTCACTGAGCTCAAATTAAATGCGCCCGTGGTCCACCTTGACCACGGTGTTGGACGCTATAAAGGGCTGCAGTCGCTAGATATTGATGGCCAAGCACAAGAGTTCCTAACCCTGGAGTACGCTAAAGACGCAAAACTCTATGTACCCGTATCATCTCTACACCTTATTAGCCGTTACTCTGGAGCGGACGAAAATCACGCCCCATTACACAAGCTTGGTACAGAGCAATGGAGTCGAGAGAAGCGCAAAGCCGCCGAACAGGTACACGATGTTGCCGCCGAGCTACTCAACATTTACGCTCGCCGAGCAGCCAAAAAAGGGCACGCATTCTCGCTAAATAAGCTAGATTACGAGATATTCAAGGAAGGCTTTCCATTCGAAGAAACTCCTGACCAGCAGACGGCCATAAACTCAGTCGTAAACGACATGTTATCTATTCAACCAATGGATAGACTTGTATGTGGCGACGTAGGGTTTGGTAAAACAGAGGTTGCCATGAGAGCGGCCTTTATCGCCTCCCAAGGTGGCAAACAAGTCGCCGTACTCGTGCCGACAACACTGCTTGCACAGCAACACTACGAAAGCTTCAAGGACCGTTTCGCCGACTGGCCTTTGCATATTGAGGTGTTATCTAGGTTTAAATCTGGAAAAGAGCAAACAGCTGCCCTGAAGAGTATCGCAGAAGGAAAAGTGGATATTGTCGTGGGTACCCACAAACTCCTTCAGGAAGGACTGAAATTCAAAGAACTCGGTCTTGTCATAGTGGATGAGGAGCACCGTTTTGGGGTTAGACACAAGGAACGGTTAAAATCCCTACGAGCAGACGTAGACATGCTTACTCTCACTGCCACCCCCATCCCTAGAACCCTCAACATGGCGATGTCTGGCATACGAGACTTATCCATTATCGCCACACCACCCGCTAAGCGTCTATCCATTAAAACGTTTATACGCCAAGACGACCCTGCAGTTTCTAAAGAGGCTATATTGCGAGAGCTTTTACGTGGAGGGCAAGTTTACCTACTTCACAATGAAGTAAAGTCGATAGACAAGCGCGCGAAAGAAATAGAAGAGTTAATACCCGAAGCTCGCGTAATAGTCGCTCATGGTCAGATGCGAGAGCGCGAACTCGAGCACGTCATGTCTGAGTTCTATCACAAGCGGTATAATGTACTCGTCTGTACCACCATAATTGAAACGGGAATTGACGTTCCCTCCGCGAACACCATCATTATGGATAGAGCCGACAAACTGGGGCTAGCTCAATTACATCAACTACGGGGCCGCGTGGGCCGATCCCATCACCAAGCTTACGCTTATCTCATGACACCACACCCAAAATCCATGACCGGCGACGCAAAAAAGCGCTTAGAAGCGATTGGAAATGCCCAGGACCTTGGAGCTGGCTTCACACTTGCAAGTCACGACATGGAAATACGCGGTGCGGGCGAACTTCTCGGCGACGAACAGAGCGGCAATATGCACTCCATTGGTTTCTCTCTATATATGGAAATGCTTGAACAAGCAATTGAAGCCATAAAAGAGGGCAAAACCCCCAATTTGGACAAACCACTACAACATGGTGCAGAAATCAATTTACGGCTACCAGCACTAATAACAGATGACTATTTAGCGGATGTTCACACACGCCTAATTATGTATAAGCGTATTGCCAACGCGAAAACAAATAATGACCTGGATGAATTAAGAGTTGAGCTTATCGATCGATTTGGCACCCTACCCGGTGCTACACGGAACCTTTTCAGCGTTACTAAGCTCAAACTACTAGCGCAGCAAGTAGGCATCGCGAAAATTGACGCCGGGCCTAATGGTGGAAAGCTAGAGTTTGGTGCATCCACACAGGTAGACCCACTGACTATTGTTAAGTTGGTCCAATCTCAGCCCCAATTTTACAGACTTGAAGGCGCGGATAAACTAAGATTCACCTTAGAACTGGAGAACTATGATGAGCGCATTGAGGCCGTCAACACGCTGATTAACACGCTACTCCCAAAGAATAAAAAATCTGCCTAGGCAGTTGTTATTAGACACCACACACAAATTGGAACACGATGAACTATAGAACAACATTTATTCTCAAAAAAAGTTTGTTGGTACTACTGTCTGCTTCGGGCCTGCTCGCCTCACTAATAACTTGTGTTAACGCAGCCGACGAAAACCAAATGACCGAACCAACTCGTTGGTACGAAATAAACATCGCTATTTTTAAGCAGATATCCCCTGGATTTCAAAACGAACAATGGCGAGATCGTGAGCAATTGGCTCTCTCTTTTCCACCTCGCACTCTGCTTCTTGATGACAGCAGCTATAGCGAAGTGGATTTCGAGGATATCATACTTGAACCATATACTAGTGATGACAGCGATACGCCATTAATGGGACAGCTCGCTCCCACACCAGCGCCTTCACCCACGCAAATTAATCACTCCACATTCGGTAATGATGCGAACATATTATCTTTTCGGGAGATAGAAACGGGAGACGAAGAGTTCACTCAAGCAATTAGACGCCTTAACAATAGCAAAGCGTACAAAATCATCACTCGCAAGAGTTGGCAGCAACCTGGCCTCCCCCCCAAAACCTCCATCCCCGTATTAATACAAGCAGGTCAAGAATACGAAGGTAATTACGAACTAGAAGGTACCGTAGCAATTAGCTTATCAAGATACCTTCATGTTAAATCAAACCTATGGCTCTCCGAATACGTAAAACAAGTTGAGCTCAATACTGCTTGGTGGGAACAACCTGCATTGGAAACACCCTTTGAGCACACTACAAATGACACCCGCGTTGATGAACAGGGTGACAATACACTTATCATACCCACCATCCAACCTGCCATTGACAGTGCAAACATTAACGTACCAATAAATGATTTAGATTCACTGACTATCCAAGAAACCACTACACGCTATGAGGCTGTCCGAACCGTTGTCCTCAACGAATCCAGACGAATGCGTAGTGGCGAACTACACTATCTCGACCACCCGCTATTTGGAATGCTCGTCAAGATAGTGCCGATTGAAATAGCAGAAATTGAGATGCCTGCCGCAGAGACTGAAGAAATTACCGTACCGCAAGACAGCAACCGACAACCTCTCCCTTCTAACACTCTACCACCGGCATCGCTATGAACTCAGACCCTCTACACGGAAAGACCCTTCAGTTCATAGTCGAGTTTCTCGTTGAAAAACACGGATGGGAGGAACTCGGGAGTCGTATTTCCATCCGGTGCTTTACCCACGACCCTAGCGTTAAATCAAGTCTCAAATTCTTACGCAAAACCCCCTGGGCTAGAGCAAAGGTAGAACAACTCTACATAGAGTCTATGGATTCTCCTTGGAATAGAACCTAATATTGCAAATCATCTACAAAATCCGCTTAATTGCTTCTGCTATTAAGCGGCGTATGTGGATCATGCCGATGTCCAACACCCGGTAAATTTCATCCATGGTAATCACACCTTCACTGCGCCCCGCGGCCATATTCACAACAAGAGACAGATTTACGTACTCCAAATCCAACTCTCTTGCCAAAATGGCTTCAGGCATCGCAGTCATTCCCACGATGTCACAACCATCCTTTTCGAGTTTATTAATCTCAGCGGCCGTCTCTAAGCGAGGCCCCTGAGTAACGCCATATACGCCCTGTGAAAACACACTCAGCTCTATCTCTTTTGCTGTTGCTAATAGCTGCTCACGAAGCGACTGAGTATACGGAAAAGTAAAATCTGCATGAATAACGTCTCCGACAGAGGAAAACGACGACTCCCTCCCCCAGGTATAGTCGATCAACTGATCGGGAATCACTATTGATTCCGGCCCCATTTCCGCACTAATACCGCCAACAGCATTCACACCGATGATAGCCGTAACGCCCAGAGACTCTAAGGCCCATAAATTCGCGCGGTAATTAACCTCGTGAGGTGCAAAGCCGTGATTTTTGCCATGACGGGCAAGGAAATAAACATCACGCCCGGCAAACACCCCCTTCTCAATTGGAGCAGATGTGGCTCCGTAAGGTGTTTCAACATTAAGTGACTCTAATAAAGTCAAACCATCCAGCGTGGTCAAACCTGAACCACCGATAATTGCTAACATCCAAACAGTCTCTACTTAGTTTTCTTTGACAGCGTAGATACCGGCAGCATTGCGCAGGTATCCTTTGTAGTCCATTCCATAACCAAAAATAAATCGATCTTCCACTTCCATGCCGGTAAAATCCGCCTTAAACGTGGGGTCAGCCTTACGATCGTGTTTCTTATCGACTAATACCGCCGATAAAACTTCTCCTGCCCCCTGCGCCTCACAAGCAGCCACAATCGCCGCAAGAGTCTGTCCCTCATCTAGAATGTCATCGACGATCAGCACTGTTCTCCCTTCCAGCCCATCTTGCGGTGTCACCTTCCACTGCAATTCATTACCCGTCAACCCGAATCCATAACGCGTGACATGAATATAATCTAATTCCACAGGAAAGCTCAATCGCATCATAAGCTTCGAAGTAAACACCAAACCACCCTTCATGACCGACAGAATGATAGGGTTCGATTTCTCCAATCGCGCTTCAACTTTTCCAGCAAGCTCATCAATGGCTCGCTCCACTTGATCCTTGGACAATAAACAATCGGCTTCCTTCCAAATTCTGTCTATTTCTTCTGGATTTACTGACATACGGCTTCCTTTGTTAACCATTATTATTTTATACGCTTACAAGCCTGACACTTGTATCAGTTCCCAGTCAACATTAGCCTTCAACGACAACACTGGGAAGCTCGCCATTAGCAATATGCAATGTCTGCGTAGGAAAGGCAAACTCCGCCCCATGTTTTTCTACAATGGCCGCAATGAGAAACAGAACATCCTGCTTCACCTCATGGTAGCGCACCCAATTGGTAGTATTGGTAAAAGTATATACAAAGAAATCTAATGACGATGGACCGTAACTATTAAAATTTACGATCAATGTTTGCGTATGATCAATTTCTTCATGGTCGATCAACATCTGTTTCACACTTTCAATTATGTTCGATAACTGAGCAACATCATCGTACCGCACCCCTACCGTTTCATAGATACGGCGATGACTCATTCTCGAAGGGTTCTCCAGCGCAATACTGGTGAACATCGAATTCGGCACATACAAGGGGCGCTTATCAAATGTGCGTATACGAGTAAGGCGCCAGCCGATATGCTCAACCGTACCCTCAATCTTCCTATCAGGAGAGCGCACCCAGTCACCCACTGAAAATGGACGATCCATATAAATCATCATTCCGCCAAAAAAATTGGCCAATAAATCCTTAGCAGCAAAGCCCACCGCTATGCCACCAACGCCACCAAATGCCAGCACTCCTGACACGCTATAACCCATGGTTTGCAAGATCACCAGACCTCCCGTAATAATCACAGAAAGCCGAAGCAATTTCGCAATAGCAGAAACGGTCGTTTCATCCAGTGGCTCACTCGCATATCCCGGTGTTTTGAGGTTCTTTTCTGCCTCGCTAATAAACCGTATCACCGCCCAAGCAATGTTCGCAATCAGCAACACGGCAAACAATGGGTCAATCAACTCCTGAAGTTGAGTTGCCATCAAACCTTCTGTAATCTTGAATACCAACCTCGCTCCCACGAGCAGCACAAAATACCGCACAGGTTTACGCCCAGCCTCAAGCAAAGAGTCATCCCATAAATTCTTAGTCTTTTTTGCTTGCAACTCTAACTTGACAAAGAACTTTCTCAAAAAAAAGTTCAGTAGCAGAGTAAGAAACACAATAACGAATACTTGCAAAACCCAGCCATGGGAGGCCCCTTTACCAATCAACAAGCCCGTCATCTGATCCAATTGTTCCATCACAACCTCTATATATTTTCCGTCAAAAATAGCTAGCCATTAATGCACGTGTTTCAATCCAGCGCGCCGATGCCTGCAAATCCTGCAAATCCCACTCCCGCTTAGACAACATTCCAGAAAGTCTTGCCTGGTTGGGACTCCAACCTTGTTGCTCAACCCAGTCCAGCACCTCTAACGCATGAACAAATTGATTGCAGACTAAAACCATGTCGCAACCAGCTTGTTTCGCCGCTAGAGCCCTCTCTGGATAACTTCCCGCGAGTGATGCACCCTCCATCGTCAAGTCATCGCTAAAGATTACGCCATTAAAGCTCAACTGTTGCCGCAAAACCTTTTGCAACCAATAATTTGAAAAGCCTGCTGGCGCAGCATCCAATTGTTGATAAATGACATGAGCTGGCATTACCCCTTGAATTGTAGTGGCTAACGCTTCAAATGGAGTTAAATCATCATCAAAAATTGACGGTTTTGCTCTCTCATCTCGGGGAATGTCTATATGAGAATCCGCCGCCACCCATCCATGACCAGGAAAGTGCTTACCTGTTGCAGCCATTCCTGCTTCATTCATACCCGCGACATACGCTGTTGCAACCTCTATGACCACCGACGGGTCTCGATGTATAGCCCTGTCACCAATCACAGCGCTTCTTCCAAAATCTAGATCCAACACCGGGGCAAAAGAAATATCCACTCCAAGCGATATCATTTCAGCAGCCATTAACCAGCCAAAGTTTTTTGCAGTCTCCAACGCAGAATCACCCTGCTCACAATATGCCTGACCCAGCACCCTCAATGGTGGCAGGCGGGTTAAGCCCTGCTTAAATCTCTGAACTCTCCCCCCTTCCTGATCAACCGCAATTATAATATCAGGCCGTTGCAGACGAATAGAGGCAATTAGCTCAGAAACTTGACCAATAGACTCAAAATTACGTGAGAACAAAATCAACCCGCCTACGCCCGAGCGAGCCAAGGTTTCTTTTTCAATTGCAGATAACGTTAGCCCCTCGACATCCAACATTAATGGCCCCAACGCCATACATACTCCTAGAGTTCTATAATGATAATGTCTGGATAATACCCAAAAACTGCAATATATACACGTTAAGAGCATCATTATGTGCGGTAATCGTTATCGAAGGATATTAATTTGTCATAGACAATGTTGACGCTCGAAAACCCGACTACTACCCTTAGCGGAGACATAGATAGAGGCTTGTTAGTCCTTGTTTTTGTTACAGGAAGGAGAACTATGAATAGGTTACTAATTTTACTCTTGCTGGTTTCGCCATGTGCAGCAGTTGCATCCGGCTCCTTTATGCCCAGCGGAGGAAGCCAGTTCAATGAAGACTATCTACGGGGGAAGGCAATCATTTCTGGTCGAGGCATAAATGAACCCAGCTGCAGAAGCTGCCACAAGTCCTATTCCCGAAGTAAACTCAAAAAACTACCCGCCCCCATCTCCAATCTAGTGACTGACTGCACAAAACACCCCACTCAATGTTACCTCAATAAGCTCACAGCGAAACAAGCGAAAGCGCTGGATGCATATTTCAAGAAACGCTACAACTTGCGCTAGGGAGATATTATGAAAATACGAATACAACCTTTCACCCCGGCCGCAATTTGTGCCCTGCTGACCTTTTCAACAGTGTGCGAAGCTCGTGGCCCCTGGGTTTTAGATGATGGTCAAAGTGCCATTTTCCTTACCTGGGTTTCAGAATCATTCGACAACAAATGGTTAGGACTAGAGCGTTCTGAGATCGATGAAATCAGTCAAAATACATATTGGCTACAATACCGGTACGGATACGGGGACAACATCGAAATATCCCTGACTTCTGGCTACACTGAATCTGAGAAAGACAATGCAGAAAAGAAATTCCATGGCAGAGCCGACTCTCGCTTAGGTGCCAAATTTCAAATATTGGACGAATATGCGGACGACTCTTTTTCGTTATCCGTCGAAGGGGCACTGATCTACAAAGGGTCCTATGATCGATCCTCTCCAGGTAACCCCCACAGTCCTGGCGACAAGGGGAATGGTATTGAGATGGCCTTCCCCTTTGCAAAAATTCTTGGCCCTGTTGTAATTTATGGTGACATTGGGTATCGATGGCGACGTGATGACGTACCCCACGACTTGTTTTATAGTTTAGCCGTCGGCGCCGGAGTTACTGACAACGTATCGCTCAGCCTACAATACAGTGTTGTTGATGGGCGCAAAGGGCATGACATCGGCGATGAGACTCACAATGGATATAACTTTCACCGATCAGAAGAAGACAGAGACATTATGGAAGCAAGTGTTTCCTGGGCAGCAACCCGACAGATTTCTATCTTTGCTGGATATGCCGATGTTATTAGTGGTCGAAATACCGGTGACAGCGACATTTACTATTTAGGATTGGAGCACACATTCTGATATTGCCTCGAAAAATTGCACACAAGCTACTGAGCTTATTTGGTCGCGGATTTTTCTATTGAATAAAGACCGCGGTGTAAACTGAGACCTTATCAAATAAATTCACTACATCTGTGTTACGCATTCGTATACAACCATGGGATAAAGGCTTCCCCATAGGCTCGGTGTCAGGGGTTCCGTGTATATAAATATAACGTCTCATGCTATCTACTGAACCCGACCTGTTCACTCCGACCTCATTGCCGCACAACCACAGTATTCTACTTAAAATCCAGTCCCGCTGTGGAAATTCCGCCGCAAGCTCAGCATCATAAATTTCCCCCGTAAATCGACGACCGACAAACACAGCGCCTAGTTCACATTTCCCACCGATTTTAGCTCTAATACGATGCAGACCCAAAGGTGTCTTGCCGCTGCCTTCGTCACTCCCTACACCGGCAGCTGCCGACGAAATTTGCCATGAGCCTAACAACAAGCCCTGCGGAATACCGAAAGAACCCAGCTCACCGTCATAAAGACACAGTGACTGATTTGCAATGGAGATAACAATTGATTGTGAGATATCACACCCTATACATCGCTCAAGTCCTTGAACGACTATACCTTAACAGAGACCTGTACTCCTGCAGAAATAAACGCAAGGAGACGCTTTATGACATTCATGATACGTGACTCTTGCCCAGAGTCATCTTTCAACATCGCATCTAACGCACCGTAGTTTGATAACGAAAATACAGCGGCCCCTAAGGCAAAGTGCGTATTCCAGAAAAGATCAGTATCTTCAAGCTGTGGACACGCAGGCCTGAGTAGATCAACATAACGCGTAGACACACTGCCATAACGATCGCGCAGATAATCCCTAAGATGCCCCTGGGATTGCGTATATGCCAAGCCTAGCAATCTCATGAAAGACGCAGTTCGATTGACATCATCCTCACCGTGAGCCGACAAGATTGCGCTTGCGAGCAACGACAATAAATCATCCAAGGACAATTCCTGTCCATCGGCCTGAGCTGCATCTAGACGGTCACTCAGCGAATCCGCTAATGGTTCCAAAAAACGCACAAACACCGCCTGAATTAGCGATTTTTTTGAACCAAAGTGATAATTCACTGCAGCTAAATTTACATTCGCTGTACTAGTAATTGTTCGCAGCGACGTTTCCGCGAATCCACGTTCAGCAAACAATGCCTCCGCTGCATCAAGTATGCGATCAACTGTATCTTTTTGCGCCATGAAACTACCTTTATTCAGCCTAAACACTCAAACGTAAACGGATGTTTGAAACATACGTTTGCCAAGAGGTTCTGTCAAGACGTCATATTAGCACTTAACCCACAAACAGACTCAGAAATATCGCACCACCTCCAACTGCAGGTAATCGTCTCGGCTAAAAGCCGCAAGCTTCTCTTCGGGGTCAAAATCTCCAGCAAGAATATCATCCACTGCAGGGGCGTCGCCCGTATCTACGAAAATATACATATCAACTGTCACAAACCAGTTGTCATAAAAACGCCGACTAGCCTCCAGTGACCACAATTGCTCACTTGTCTCAGTATCCACACTCACCACCATCAATGCCTGAGAGTCTGCAGCATCATTGAGGGTCCAACGAGTACCCACCACCACATCTCGCTCCGACGAATGTGGCGCATCACTACCTCTGTCATCAAAGTTATATTCAACAATCCAACCTAAATCGGCATCACTATCGAAAATACCAAGCTGCGTATATTCCGTTCCACCGGTTGCCGCAGTGTATTGATTCCCCTGGCCACTTCTAACAATAGACTCAAATTTCCATATCCAATCTCCCGCAATATACTGAGCCTCCAGCCCAGTCTGATCAATTTCTGGGTAATACGTTAGTAGCTCATCCTCATCATTCATACCGGCGATTGTAGGCTCCCGAGAAGTCCCATGAAAGTGGGACAGACCGAACTCCCAATCGTCCAGCGACACCTGCCACCGCACTGCCGAGCTCACACTTCGATCTTCATCTTTCGACTCATAAGTAGCACCGTCCCGAGTAATGACCAAGGCCGAACGTGGCCTACCCTCTTCACCTGGGTATATACGCTTTCGATGCCCTGGGAGTATGAAAAAATCCAAGATCCCCCAGTCCCTCACCATCGAAAGATTAACCATCGGCTGGCCCAACTTGTCCTCACCGTCTAGCCCCCGTGAAAAGTCGGATTGATTGATTATATCGACCAAGTGGGCTGTTTCAGTCACCCCCCAAAAGACCTTACGGATCCCGACCCGCAGCTCCCACTCATCTTCAACATGTATCCAAGCAAGCTCCTGAATATCACCATGAGTTCTTTTTTCATCCTGCTGATCAATCACATACCAAGGAGTAAACTCAATGCTGTCCATACCGTCGTTCCAGGCGTAATATATTTCCACCTGGCCTCTTAACGATACATTTTGATTTGCTTGACCATAGGATGCGTCCTCCGCAAACAGCCTTACCTCTGTACCCAGTTCCCAATCAACCTCAACCTCAGCGCCCGCCGTAAACGACAGAAAAAATGGACCTACTAACAATACCCATGAGGGCATTGATACGGAACGCCTGCCTCTGAGTATGCTCATCAATCGTCTTATCATGGCTAGTAACCTATTTCTTTTTATTCAAAAAAAGTGACGTTGCGTCATTTTTCGACTCACATTGATAATCCACTTATCCTAGGTAATTCACAAGAGCCATTTATACAACAGACTATTCTATTTTGGGCCATTAGATCATTTAGAGATTATGTTCCGCTTTTTATTAACACACAGACATGATCACGACCTCCCCGCTTTTGTCGCAATAGACTAATGCTTTGTATTTTTTAGCAATTTAGCCGCAAATCGCAGCAACTTCCTATACAAGTTCATATCCTAGAGAATACCCAGTTAGGCAGGAAAACTAGAAAGCCGCAGGATTGACACTAGAATAAATAGTAAGGCTCTCGATCAGCGCAACCCGCCATGAGCTGACGAGTGTCTAGGAGGCTTGCAATGTTAACAAGAACACTACCTGTGATTGGTAACTGGTATGAGAACAAAGATACCGGAACCATGTTCGAAGTCGTTGCCATGGATGATGCCGGCCTAATCGCCACCCAGTATTTTGACGGTGAAATAGAAGAACTAGACACCGAAACCTTCCTTAAGATGCCACTTCGAGCAGCAGAACAACCCGAAGATTGGGGCGGTCCATTTGAAGTAGACTCTGAAGATCGCTTTGAAAGCGATTTCTTTGCCCAACAAGAAGAACATAGTTCCGAGCCTGGATTAGAACCGGAATACATGCGATACGTCGATCAGTAAACAAGGTTTTTCCTTAATTTCCAATTAGTTGCAAATTACGCATATTGCATTAGCCGCAAAGCTGTATATACTTCCAGAACTGTATATTGAAACAGCTAAACACAACAACCTAAGCGGCGACCATCATGGAAAAGCTCACCAAGCGTCAACAAGAAATTTACGACCTTATTCGTGAACATATTATTGATACAGGAATGCCTCCTACAAGAATGGATATTGCGAACCATTTTGGCTTTCGCTCACCCAATGCAGCAGAAGATCACTTGCGTGCATTGGAGCGAAAAGGCGCTATAGAAATGATACCTGGCACATCAAGAGGCATTCGCTTAATCGACGAACCAGAACCCGGCATCCCTATTATTGGCGAAGTTGCCGCCGGCTTTCCTGTTTTAGCCGAAGAAAACGTCCACAGTTATTGTGACGTCCCCCCCACAATGTTCTCACCCGCAGCGGACTACTTCCTAAAAGTCAAAGGGTTAAGTATGAAGGATGCTGGGATTTACGATGGGGATTTACTCGCGGTGCACAAAACTTCAGATGCCAAAAAGGGTCAAATAGTGGTTGCACGCATTGGCTCTGAAGTTACCGTTAAACGGTTTGAGAAAAAGCGCAACAAAGTATTCTTATTTCCTGAAAATAAAGATTTTGACGCTATTGAAGTGGATTCTAAATCAGATGATTTTGCTATCGAAGGCGTGGGAGTAGGCATTATTCGAGATGGCATATAGACGCCATCTCATTATCTAGAAACGCGGGAGCCTAGTGTACAACTCGAGCAGCAGAGCTAGACTCTCCGTTTTCATCAACTTCGTATAAATCGTACATTTCACCCACAACCTGTACACCAGCGCCAATCATTGCCTTACCGACTTCTAATGAAGAATCACCAAGAAAAGCCGTAGTTTCCGCAGAAAATTGAATTGTCGCTAATGGTTCTCCTTCTCCATCGGCACGTCGTAAAACAATTTCACCGGTAGGCAGCTGGGTAATTTCTAAAACCGAAGACATGTAAGCGATACTCCTGCGATCTCAATTGCAACATGCAAAAAAGTGGCGCAAAGCTTACCATGTTCGGCATTGCGCCACAACGAAGTTCCCTCGAAGAACCCTCTGAAGCGCGCTTATTTTATGGGCTACAATCAATATCCCGCCATTCAATTCTGACCGGCATTTGTAAAATCACAGCTAACTGATTGATTCCATTGAGTCAGACCCCAAACCATAATTTTCCAACATTTCTTGAACATTTTTCTTAGCTCTTTTCTATACTTATGGTTAATGCTTAATCAAATACCCCCTATATACCCCGCTTTTTCGCTAGGAAAACCATAGCCTTATGAGAAAATTTCTAGGCTTAGCCCTCTTCATTATGAATAGGCTGAACTACCCTTACAAATTTTCGCTTATCAGCGTACTGTTTCTCTGCCCGATATTACTGCTAGGCGTGCAGCTGTGGAATGAAATACAAAGTGACATTCAAACAACCGAAGACGAAGTCAGCGGCATAGCGTTAATTCATCGCTTATCATCCATGTCTCAACAGGCACTCCTCTTTAACGACGTAATGATGAGTGCTGCGGTCGATATTGGCGCAAACAAAGACATGAACGATAAGGCTTCCCAGCAAATCAATGGCATCAAAGCATCCATTCGAACCCAACTTGAAAGTCTGATTACTGATAATAAGAACAGCAATACCTCGTTAATATCCGAAGAAAGACTAAAGTCCTTAGAAGAAGCCTGGCTCAAGACACAACGCACAAACCTAGGAGGCCAGTATGTAATGATGCGTGATTACGCAAATGCCTATGGCCTATTTGCGAGAAATGTCCACTCGCTAATCACTGAAATTGCAAAGAAAAGTGGCATAACTACAGATCAAGCCCCCCCCTGTGGACACACAGGCAACGTTACTTTTCGAGGTTATCTCAAAGAATGCTTCCGCAATGCACAAACTGAGAAACCTCAGTGTATTTGCATTACGTATTGGCACCCTCGATTCCCAAAGCTTCGGCGAAATTGATGGGGCATTTGCAGCCGCCAATGACGCCAAAACCAAGCTCAGCGTCGCCTTTGAAGAACGCCTGTCTGCACGACCAAGCCACCCACTAAAAACCCACTTTGAGGCAATTAGCACTGGAGTCGACAGTTTAATTTTAAGCGTAGACGAGCAAATCATTGGGGAGTATGGCGACATTATGAGCTGGGACGCCTTTCTAAATAAGGCTAACACCGATTTATTACCGCTACACAACATCCAGACGACCATCCTAGACAACCTCAGCATCATCGTTCAAAAACGCCTAGATGAAAAAGAAAACAACCGGTTCATGCTTGTCGCCAGCTTAGTTGCTCTGATCTTGATCATATCCTATCTCTATTACGGGCTATATTACTCAATGCAGTCCAGTGTTAACCAACTCATACACTCTGCAGAGGAAATTGCTAAGGGCAATATGACTTCACGGGTCAGCACAGAGAGTCAGGATGAAATATCCCACCTTGTAGAAAACTTCAATGCGATGGTTCAACAAGTTAGCGACCTGATTAAAACCGTTCGCCATAGCACCGACAGTACGGCAGAAACCGCAGATAAAGTACAAAGCATGGCCTCACAAAGCAGCGAGGTGATCAAAGAGCAACAAGAAGAGACCCGCAAGATTTCTCTCGCAATGGAAGAAATGGCTGACGCAGCAGAGGAAGTCGCCAGAGAAGCCGAACTTACTGCTTCCGCTGCCCAGGAGGCTGATGATGCCGCTCGTAGCGGTCAAGATTTAGTTAACGAAGCCGTTGAAGGGTTTGATCAGCTCACCGAAAAAATCAATGGTTCCCGCGATGTAGTCCAACGATTAGCTGAACATAGTCGTGGAGTTACAAAGATTTTGGAGGTCATCAAAGGAATCGCTGGTCAAACCAACCTACTCGCGCTCAACGCCGCAATAGAAGCCGCTCGCGCTGGCGAACAAGGACGAGGGTTTGCAGTGGTAGCGGACGAAGTACGCACACTAGCTCAACGAAGTCACGAAGCCGCAATTGAAATCGAAAATGTCCTAGGGACTATTCAGGAAGGTATATCTGAAGCTGTAACATCGATGAGCGTGAGCGTGCAGGTAACAGAAACTTCGGTGTCAACTGCGCAACATCTACGGGAACGATTGGCAGAGATACTCTCGACTATCACCGCCATTAGTGATCGTATTCAAGCGATTTCAACTACAACGTTAGAACAAACTGCATCGGTAAATCATGTAAAAGACAGTGTTTCAGCCATCGACAACCAAGCAACGGAATCGTCACGCTCGGCGGACGACACAGTGAAATCGGTTAACAGCATGAACGGTGCCCTAGCAGAGCTTATTGAACAACTCACACATTTCAAAGTGTAGATTGCCCAATAAGATCGTAATTAACGCTAGGCTATTTCTTATCTTCCGGTTTCTTTTTTGCTTTTTTGGCTGGAGCTTTCTTCTTTGCTGCCGGCTTTTTAGCGACTTTCTTGGGTGCTAAGGTTTGTTCCCACTTGCCATCAACAAACAACGCTTTCCAACCCGTTGCCTTACCTTCCAACTCAGTCATTACATACTGCTGCTTAGTCTTTCGACTATAGCGAATCACAGCCTTGTTCCCCTCAGGATCCCCTGTGGGCGCCGCAACCAAATATTCGAACTTTGGGTCCAACTGATCTTTAACCGTAATCAGTTCCTCAACAAGAGGAGCACGAGTCTCTCTATGTTTAGGGAATTTACTTGCCGCTAGAAAAATACCTGATGCTCCATCGCGAAGAAGGAAATGATCATCGTTCTTTTCACACAATAAATGTGGCATAGGAACAGGATCAGCTTTAGGTGGCGCAACTTCTCCACTACGTAATAACTTACGTGTATTTTTACACTCCTCGTTAGTGCAACCAAAGTATTTCCCAAACCGCCCGCTCTTGAGCTGCATGTCAGATGAACACTTATCACAATCAACGATAGGCCCATCATACCCTTTTATCTTAAAGGTACCGGCCTCAATTTCATGACCGGAGCAGTCAGGATTATTACCACAAACATGGAGCTTTCGCTCCTCATCAATTAGGTAACTTTCCATTGCAGTGCTGCATGTAGAACATCGATGCTTTTTACGAAGCGCATTCACTTCAGCGTCATCATTGTCCTCATCAACATCTACCGACTCTTCACCAGGAATCAGATTGATGGTTTCCTTGCATCGCTCTTTGGGCGGCAAATCATAACCAGAACAACCTAGAAAAACCCCGGTTGTGCCAGTTCGAATCATCATGGGACGCGAGCAGCTTGGACAGGCTATATCCTCGGTAATTACCGGATCATTTGCCCTCATTCCATCTTCGCCACCGGCTATTTCGAGCTTACCTTTAAAGTCATCGTAGAAATTATTTAGTACGCCCTTCCAATCGCGCTTGCCCTCAGCGATTTCATCCAGGCGCTCTTCCATGCTAGCAGTAAAGCCAAAATCCATTAAATTATCGAAGTTTTCCGTCAACCGGTCGGTGACAATGTCACCCATTTTTTCAGCATAAAAACGTCGATTTTCTAATTTTGCATAGCCACGATCTTGAATCGTTGAAATGATTGAGGCATAAGTCGAAGGCCTGCCAATACCACGTTTTTCTAATTCTTTTACCAAACTAGCTTCAGTGTAACGTGCTGTAGGCTTCGTGAAATGCTGACTTGGATCAAGTGCTTTCAACTCCAGCACGTCGCCTATCTTAACGTCAGGCAAAATAACATCTTCCTCCGCTTTGCCTGTGCCGGGCAAACGTGCAGCCAAGTGCCCCTGGAATTTCAAAATCCTACCGCGAGTACGCAATTCAAAATCACCACTAGTCACAGTAATATTCGAACTTAAATACTCTGCTGGTGACATCTGACAGGCTAAAAATCGACGACGAATGAGATCATATAATCTATTTGCATCAGGGTCTAAACCCTTAACCTCGTCCGACAACACTGACACTTCTGTGGGGCGAATAGCTTCATGCGCTTCTTGAGCACCTTCTTTGCTCGAGTATTTTATCGGCGACTCTGGCAGATAACGTTTGCCAAACTCACTATCAATAAAGCTACGGCAGCTCTCAACAGCATCATTACTGAGATTGGTCGAGTCCGTTCGCATGTAGGTGATGTAACCAGCTTCGTAAAGTCGCTGCGCCATCATCATCGTTTTCTTTACGCTGAAGCCCAAGCGGGTACTTGCCGCTTGCTGAAGAGTTGAAGTCGTAAATGGGGCAGATGGGCGCGACTTCGTCGGCTTATCTTCCCGCCCTGTTACAGACAATGGATTACTCTCGATGCTCGCCAGCGCTTTGTCCGTCTGTTCTTTATTGGTAGGTCTAAACCCTTTCCCCGACTCCTTGGTGACCTGTAATCTCAACGCCTCATTGTTTTTACTCTCAGTGTCGGCAAACAGATCCCAGTACTCTTCAGGGATGAAGGCTCGAATTTCCCTTTCTCGATCAACCACAAGCCTCACAGCAACAGATTGAACTCGACCTGCAGAGAGACCTCGTGCGACTTTCGCCCACAACAAGGGGGACACCATATAGCCCACCACGCGATCAAGAAAACGTCTTGCTTGCTGGGCATTAACACAGTGTAAATCTAGCTTACCAGGCTCTTCAAAAGCTCCTTGAATAGCCGTTTTGGTGATTTCATTGAATACCACACGCTTAAAACGTGCATCATCCCCACCAATGACTTCTTTCAAGTGCCAAGCAATAGCCTCCCCTTCTCTATCCAAATCCGTCGCGAGATAGATTTCATCGGCCTCATCGGCCAACCGGCGCAATTCTGCCACTACCTTTTCTTTATTTGGCAACACCTCATATCGAGCTGCCCAGTCATTCTCTGGGTCGATCCCCATGGTAGCGATCAGAGCAGTCTTTGCCTTAGCTTTCTTATAAGCAGCCTTCTCTTCAGGGGCCATCTTACGAGTTTTAGCGGCTTGTTTTGCACGCTCCTTCGGATCAGACGCGGTCTTACCTGATCCACTTGTTGGGAGGTCACGTACGTGACCCACACTTGATTTAACAATAAAGTTATTACCAAGATATTTATTGATAGTTTTCGCCTTAGCTGGCGACTCCACTATTACCAGTGACTTGCCCATATATTATTTCTACCGCCTCCATTGGCGTAAATACTACCATTTAGTCAGGTATATTTCGTTCTTCTTGAAAAACACGTTAAATCACAACAATTTTCGAAATTTATATGTGTAAGTTTCCAATCCGTCAAGGAATTATCGCTTTTCTTTTAAATTATTTTTCTAGAAAAGGAATTAATTCACAGCCCCCATCTATTTATAGCGGATATTCTGCTACTCTTTCAGTTAAGACTATTTAACTGTCGTTTCAATAAGTTACAAGTGATTTTATAGATTTTATCGAGATCATTCACGTAACTTAATGGGATATAGGCGCAAAAAATCATATTCAACCTATACTTATTAAGGTCAACAGCCTGTCTCCATCGACCTGAGCAAGGACTGACCAATAGCCCCGAGCGCAAAATAACTCTAAGAGGCCTATTAATGAAAAGAACATTGCACTTGATCCTTCCTATTATATTCACTGCATTTACGTTTATGAGTACCGCCGCATATTCTTCTGGAGAAATGTTGCAGACCGTTCATGAAACTAAGCTGTTGGTATTCGAAACAGCCGCCTCATTTCACAAATACCAAGGCTCAGAGGGCGACCCTACAAACCGAAAGCTCATTGACGAAAATGTAATCACCCTCAAGAATAGCCTAACTTCGGTTGAGAATCTTTTAGCTGAGCTATCCCTGGATGAAGACAAAAACAGCTTAAAGAAAAATTGGAAATCTCTTAGCAAGAACCTAAGCATCGCCCTCGCCGCCATCAAACGCAGTGGCTTTGCTGAGCTCCAAGTGATTGACTCATACCTCAGAACCAGTGACGCCATCATTAGCGTCCTGGACATAAGTTACGAGCAAATCAAAAATACTACCGGATATAAAGTGCCTCCAGTGGTTCAAGACCTCCGAGACCTCACAATTACCATGGAGCGCATGACAGCAATGTATATCGAACGTGCTAACTCACAATTTGGCGCGGTCAGTCGGTCTGATCAGGAAGATGCTGATACTATCGACACGCTGGCAGCTCGATTTAGCAAAAACTTAGAGAAGCTCAAATCCAGCACACCAACCACATCAGACCTATCTGACAGAATCATTAAGATTCAGACAAAATGGGGGTTTCTCGAGAAATCTTTCTTAAACTACACTGAACGAACAGTCCCCTATCTGGTAACCAAGTTTGGCAGCCAAATCACCAAAGAACTCAATGATATGGCAAATCAACTTGAAAACGGCTGACGAATAATGCTCAATAATGTAGTCATTATTGAGCATTATCCAATGTTTCAAGCATTGTAAGTATCTGAATCAATTCGTCCTTTGTACCTTCCTCTGTCCACACAAGTGATACTGACCTCGGCCCAAACTCCAACCCCAAGAAGCGCATATCTGCCGCTTTGCGCCATTCATCGAGATATTGAGATACGCTATCGGGCTCGCTTGTAGTGATAGGATTAGGCTCCCATAGAAACACCCCCTCACGGTCTTTCCTCTGAGTCCACTGAGCCCGTATTCCGGGGCCTACCTTACCCTCTTTACTCACGCGACGGTAACGAACCCATTGATAGTCAGCAACATGTAAATTCCTTTCCGATACCTTTTTATAGTATTCATCTGTAACGAGGGAGACAGGTTCAACCTTAACGCCTCTCTGCATTGCCAGGGCTCGAAATTCAGCGATTCTTCGCTCTTTTGGGCTTGGGCGCACCCAAAAAATAGGTCCAACAACAAGCAACATTGCCAGTATAATGAGCAGATATACCATAATTACTTCACTTCCATTTAGCGATTAACCAAGCAAAAAGCTTGAATTTTGAGTAGCAGACACTATTTTACGTAGTATAGGTATCTTGATGCAAAATAGATTTGCGGAGGACACAGCGATGAGTTCATATACACACGTATTACTCGCCACCGATTTTAACGAAGAAACCATAGAAGTCGTCCAAAGAGCCAGGAGTATCGCAGATCAAAATAAAAGCACGCTATCCGTAATTCATGTTATTGAGCCCATTTCCATAGCGTACGCTGGCGAGTTTCCTGTGGATTTAGGAGATATACACCGCGAGTTAGAGAAACAAGCGAACCTTCGACTTAATCAACTTGCCAAGGAGCTGTCCATTCCAGAAGCGCAATGCTTTCTTGAAATAGGCTTAACCGAAAAGGAAATACTGAGAGTTGCCGACGAAGAGTCTATCGACCTTATTGTGGTGGGCAGCCATAACAAACATGGCTTATCACTTCTGCTAGGCTCTACCGCCAACGCTATCTTACATCATGCACCCTGTGACGTGCTGGCAATTAGGGTTCCAAAAATCTCAAAATAGACGACTAACACCACTCGTGGCTGCCATTGCAGGCGATTCGTCATCATTAAGCATCAACGGCTTAATCTGCTGCAATTGAGACTCTAACGAATAGCTCACACTCGACGACAAATTGAAGAAGCTTAGCAATGCCTTCAAATTAGTGTCACTCTTACAAGCATCATGCACCCGCTGCCAGAATGCTTGATTGAGTATCTGAAGCTCCTGGTTAATCGTGATTAAACCTTGCAAGTCCCAGTCAGGGCGACTGCCCTCTCGGTATGCAAAATATTGTTTCAGTAGGTAAATCGCCGAAGAGCGTAGAATAAATTCATCCTGTGATGCAAATGGTAAATGGTTTCTCGCATTCGGTTTAAGGTGCGCGAGAATTGGACACGCGCTGGTCGCCATAATCAGCCCCATTAAAGAACGAACACCCTCCTCTAATGACGTCTCCTTGTAGTATTCCCTATCCTGCGTCACTACTCTAACCTTAGCCTGAGTTACCGCAGGTAACTGTTGAAAATCCTGCACCACGGGTACTAAGTCGATAGCCGCGGGGCAATGAGAACACCCTTTGGTCGTCAACGGGCAATTACTGCATTGGTGATGGGTAAGTTGAGTCCAGACTGGTGCCTCTTCCCTCTTGGCAGAAAAGTCAAACTCACGATCTAACTGCACATCGTATCGAAGTTCTTGTTCATCAATCGTAAATATATACTCAACACTCATTAAGAAGCACTCTGCGAATTGGAACCCGTATGATTTAGCAACGCTATAGAAAGCATAGCAGTTTCACATTAAAGAAGGCTAATTTCAGTGAGTTATCTCTTAAATTAGAGCAAAAATTAACGAATTATCTAACCTAGAGACCTTCGCTTAACTTTGGTAAATATCCCTTTCTTTTTCAGATCTTGATCTATCATTAATTTAACGGGCAGTCACATCCAGCCATGTCAGCTGGAATTTCAAGGCCCTGTCATTCCATTTGGTTATATATAAAGGAGAACGCTGGGTGGTAACTGCAAATCCATTACCCAATCCAGGATCAAGTTCAGTTAACCCTGATCTTAACTGGAGCCAAGTGCGGGAAACGATTTCCCTATTGTGTTTGGCAATGGCACAAGTTGAAACAACACTTAATGACAGCAATAAAGACGTCTCAAAGCTGACTGATGCTTTTACGCATATTGCTCATGATGCACAAAAGCTTGGCGTCGCATGTTCAAAGCTAGAGAACCCCGATGATTTTAAGGAAGCAAAACCAGAAATAATGGAAATGGCGGGTGAGATCTCAAAAGAAATGGGCATGGCAATTGTCGCATTTCAATTTTATGACCGCCTAAGCCAAAAACTGGGGCATGTTAACGACGCATTGACTCACCTCGGCGACCTTATCAGTGACTCAAGCCGCCTTTACAACCCAGAAGAATGGTTAGTTATCCAAGATGAGATAAAAACCAACTACACAATGGAATGCGAGCGCATAATGTTTGACCTGATTATGAAAGGGTCAACAATTAAGGAGGCTCTAGAACTATATCGTCACGAATTTGATCAAATGGATATCCAGAAAGATCTCGATGATGGTACAGATGATGACATTGAACTGTTCTAAACTAACACCTTCATTCAAGCACTTCGACTTTGTCCCCTATTCTGACAACTCCCTCGCTTAGTGGCATAATGTTTTGACCAAAAAAGACATCTCGACCTACCGCTCGATGAGCCTTTAGTGCCTTAAAAACCTCAGGCTCTCTCGCTGAGGTTTGAGGGTTAATTGTTGGCATCACGCAACGAGAACACGGCTTAACTACCGAGAACTCCATGTTTCCAACCCTGATTCGCTTCCATTTATCTTCTTCATAAGGCGAACTCCCGGACAGGACGATGTTCGGACGAAACCGAACCATTTTAATGGGCCTCTGAAGATGCGTATTAAAACTTTCAAGTGAGGCCTGCGTCGTGAGTAACAACGGGAATCCATCGGCAAAACTCACGGTTTCCCCAGCCATTGCATAATCTGGATCCACCTCGCGATGGTAGTCATCGGCCATAAACACCAAACGACAATTTATACCAATTTTCTCACTCAGCCACTGATTAATATCGTTGCTAGCAACTAAAGCTTCACATTGATCTTTCCACACAGAAACAGAAATGGTCTCTCCTGAAAAGTGGGTAGATAAAGAAACTGTTTGCGCGCTGCCTCCCGCTGAAATTTCTAATTCCCATTGACCTGCAATACATGTCTTCTCTACGACAGACATTGCAGTCATTTTGGCAACCTTACGCTGGGTTAGGAATCGATTTTTCTCATCCACCACCATCCAGCGCCTATCCATCTGAATGCCAAACCGATCAATAATCGCCTCAGACAATACAACCTGACCCATAGATTTTATTGGGTAACGATTTAGCTCCGTAACTTCATATGCCACTACGCAATCCTTTCACGGTAAAATTTGCCAAAAACTTAACGGTTATTACATTTATGTCTACAATAACATTGGAGACTATAACAAAATATGGAATTTTTATGATGATAGATCTACGAGCCGCTCGACTAAGTATTCCGGCAACGTTATTTGTGCTACTCACGTTGGGAGGCTGTGGCGACAGTAAATTTAAAGATCTTAGCAATAGCGAATTGCAAGATAAGTTCTTCATGTGCGAGAGCGCCTCAGGCCTTTCACCCGGCGGCGCCATTATTTGTGACAATGTTCGCCGCGAATGTGACAATCGCGCCAAAAAGAGCAATAGAACCATTTGCCTGTAATCGCAAAACTTAGTTCGCACCCCCCCGTAGTAAGCCGGTTTTTCTTACCACATACCATTTCACCCCAGGAATTGATTGTTCCAAATACAATCGTTGAAAAACGAGACGACTGGTCATATTATACTCCTCATGAACAAACGAGACGACAAACAACAGCTCATCCTTGAAGCTGGCTTAGAAGAAATATTACTCAAAGGGTTTAATGGCACCAGTGTTAAAGACATAACGGTCGCCGCGAATATCCCCAAGGGTTCCTTCTATAACTATTTTGAGAGCAAAGAGCATTTTGGCCTAGAGGCACTGCACTACGTGTCAAGTACAAGCTGTGAGAACGCCAGACTGACACTTTCGTGTCAGCAGCTCCCCCCACTCGAGCGTCTGGCTAAATTCTATCAAGACGGTGCGCTTGAGCTTGAGGCCTCAAATTTCGAAAAAGGTTGTTTGTTGGGTAACTTAGGTCAAGAACTCTCTGACGCCAATCCTGTGTTTCAGGAGACAGTTGAGAAGCTCATGGGCAAGATGACGTCTCAACTAGAGATGTGCCTGCTTGAGGCCATTGAGCAAGGTGAGCTCAATGCCAACATATGTCCAAAAATGATGGCTGAGTTTTTATTCAATGCATGGGAAGGCACCATTACGCGGATGAAAACATCCAAAAGTAAGCGACCCTTCACTGTTTTCCAAAATGCACTCAGAGTGTTATTTGGAAAAGCGGACCAAGAACCCTGCCCCAATTAATCTGATATAGCCCCCATAAATATAGTCCTTTTGATTGAAGCGAAAAATAAGACGACTGGTCACCTTATATGAGACGACCGGTCACCTTAGGAGAAGTAAAATGACACGCATAAACTTAACGAATAAACTACCCACATTACTTGGCTACCTTGTAGGGTCCTTGCTCGTTACTTGGATGTCCTCTTCAACGTATGGTTCAGTGACCCCTTTTCAATCAGACAAAAGTACACTGCTTGCATCAAGAGCCAATCAATACCTGGGGTTTTCACCTATTCTTGCGCGTTACCCGGTATCAAACCGTCACCATGAAAAATACGATTCTGGCTTCGCATTTTATGTGGATAACGACCTGCTAACCCCCGACCGCATTGACCGAGACTATACCGGCGGCTTAGCCCTCACTTTGTCTGGCAGGCGGGCAACTGACTACTGGTGGTCTCTAGACCGGCCCCTTGGTCTTGCCGAATCTTTATTTGGCCTTGGCAATCTATCCCCGAACACGAGCAAGCGAAAATATCAACTACACAGCATCGAATTTGGGGCGACAGCATTTACACCTGAAGATGTTGGCAACAGTAACGCAGACGCTAATGATCGCCCCTATGCTAGCCTATTCTACATTTCCAACACCCGGCATCACATCAATCAAGATAAGGGAGCGGCAATCACCACAGCACTCACCCTGGGTGTGCTTGGGTTACCTATCGCTGGGGATATATACAATGGCATACATAGCGCCATTGGAAATGATGAGGGGGAAGGATGGTCACACCAAATCGCCGACGGTGGTGAACCCACATTCCGCCTGGGCATATCCAGGCAGCAACTCTTATCTGCTCACAATGGAAAGAAAAACAGCTATGAATTTAAGGCACTAACCCAAGGGAGCATTGGTTACTTAACAGAAGGGTCAATCGGATTCACCGGGCGATGGGGCCGTATCAACACCCCTTGGTGGACCTTTAATCCGGCCAACGCAAAATATACCGAGAAATCATCAACAGTTACACCATTTAATCGGACTAACGATCTGTTCGTGTTCGGTGGAATAAGCACTCACATACGAGGCTACAATGCTTTTCTGCAAGGGCAATGGAGTAAAAGTGACGTTTCATATGAACGAAATGAACTGAACACTATTATTCACGAAGCCTGGCTTGGCGTGACATGGGGGCTAGACGAGAAAACCAACCTATCCTATTTCATTCGGGGCCAAACAAGCGAGATCAAACATGGCAATGGAAACAGAGACCCTATCTGGGGTGGTTTTGTAGTGAATTACTCAATCTAATTAAGCATGAGGGCTACCACACTAGCCCTCATGCTTAGGAGTCATTATCGGTACCTCTATATTCTTAACATTCCCATTGGAGTTCACTGTTAGCTGAATACCATTCGCATTGCTAAAAACAATATCCTTAAATTGTTGGTAACTGCTGATTTCCCCAACAACCACATTATTCAACGTTAGTAACGTGTCATTTTCAGATATACCTGCTTGGCTCACCACATCCAAAAAGGGCCCTTGTTTAATCTGATAACCACAACCCGCTGCATCGCAATGCTCCTCAACCCCCATATCGCTGAGTACCGACGTGTGATTTTCTTGGTATTCATTCATCATGGCATCAAGTATCGCTGGCTTAAGGTTCCCCAGGGTGAACTCTAACCTTTCAGTGACAGCCTGTGATCGAATGTCATCTTCTGAAATATTCGGTGTATGGACAACAAAACCACCATCAATAACATACTCGTTGGTATCTGGGGATGGCACAGGCATTTCGTCGTCACCACCGGAAAAATTGACGTCCTGAATAATTTTCGTCAATTGTGCATGGTGCTTGACCTCGAAATCATCAATTTTTTGTTGTGTCTTTCCTTTAACCAAGGTCTGTTTCTGTGTCTTTACCACATGATTATCCAACGAATAAAACAATCCACAACCTATCGCAAGAATAAGGCAAAAAATAATAACGATTACTTTTTTCATGATGGTCTTACCATTATTTAGTGAACGTGCGTTGGAAGGCTTGCTCAGTCACCCCTGCTTCATCGACTAAGTATGCAGTAACGGTAAAGCTAGTCGCCGTTATTTGGCCGTGAAAATAGCCCCACTTCGACTCGTAACTATCCCAAACTGTTGCATGCGTGGGATTATCCCGATAATGGCCTGTATTCTTCGCCGCCGCCCCAGACACCAAGTGGTAAGTCTTACCACAACTTTCAACGGGCTCAAGTATTTCTAGCGCGTGCTCATGACCCGCAAAAATAAAATCGACTTTGTCACATACCGTACCTTCCACAAAATCATTGTAAGGACCCCGCCCCTGAATCAATCCATCGGCTTCATGATGTCCATTGGTAATATAAGGATGATGAGCAAACGCGAACTTCCAAGGGGAATCATTTTGACTCAATTCTTTATTGATCCAGGATTTTTGTGTTTTCATATACCAGCCATTTGGCCAGAAATAAGGATTGAAAATTGAGGGTAGATAAGCACTCGGCGGATTAGAATCGTAACCAATAAAGAACGCTTCATTAGCAGGGGTTTCAAACGAGTAATAACGCTTTGGCATTTGCCACTTATCACTATGCTTAGTATAAGAAACTTCGAGATACCCTCGAAGATTTAGACCTCCGTCACCCGGCACCAACAGACTGTTATCATGATTCCCCAACACCATAAAAAAAGGGAAATCCAGTTCTGCATACGGTGCTTCGAATTTCTTATCAAACTGGGCATCCGTCACGCTCCACGGGCCCACCTCATATATATTATCGCCTAAACCCACTGCAAAATCGCATTGCTGCGTTTCACACGTAGCCTTCATGGATTCAGCCACGCGATATTGGGCATCCTTCCCGGTACCAGAGTCGCCCAAAATAATAAAACCAGTATCCGCTACCGCGCCCCCTACAGAAAACAATAGCAAAGACGATGTTACAGCTAAACGTGTCGCGAGGTTTTTCATGGCTCTATCCCTTGGTCAGTCACACAAGTCGTGCGCTTAAAAAATACAACATATTGATTCGCCATGATTTTATAATTCTATTAGCGGGGCCATGTCGTATTTTATGGTTTTTATTATTTTCATAAATGTGCGAAACGCATAAGTAAACGCGCCTCTCCAAATTGGATAATACAAAATTATATGGCGTTATACCACCACTCCAGCTAATTCCGTACGACTTCCTCTATGACTGGAAATAACATCCAGCCGTAAGGAAATTTGTTCCCTTAGGTCAGCCACATGGGAAATAACACCAACCATACGCCCTGCTTCCTGCAAATCCAATAAGGTTCTAATCGATAACTCTAGAGACTCTGGATCCAAACTACCAAAACCTTCATCAATAAACAGCATATCCAAGCGAACCCCTCCAGAGTATGCCTGAACAACATCAGACAATCCTAAAGCTAACGATAACGCTGCCATAAAGCTCTCTCCGCCAGACAATGTCGCCACTGGCCGCTGAACTCCCGTATACGCGTCATCAACAACAAGCTCTAAACCTGATGCTTTGTTGCCTTTAGCTTTCTCTGACTTTCTCAGCAATAAATACCGACCCTTACTCATCAACTGTAAACGCTGACTTGCTTCTACCAATACATCATCAAGCAACACACCAAGAACAAATCGCTGCAGGCTTATTTTTTCATGGGTTTGACCGTTAGCCACATTAGACAGGGTTCCGTATAGGCCATAGGCTTCTTCCAACTCCCGAGACTTTTTCCGCATGCTTGCTAATGTATGCTGGGCTGACAGCAATGCACTAACACGCTTATCTAACGTCAGCCATTTCGAATTCACCGTCAGCAACTCACCCTTAACGGTTTTTATCTCCTCATTTAACAGAGAAATTTCAGGTCGTTCTTTCCCTGCCAAATAGCTCAATTGCTCCGCTAAAGCACCTTTTTGTTGCGCAAGTTGATTTTCGAACGCCTTTACAGCATGTTGCATACTGCTTAGCTGATCAGGTGCAACACAACTGGCTGCAAATTCTTCTTGATTGGCTAATACACTTTTCTCTAATGCCATTGACCAGCGAGACTCAGTATCAGCGACAATTTGAAACGCTCTACTACGACTATCTTCTCTCTCCTTTTTTTGGGATACAAGGCCATGCAACTTTGACGTAAAGCCCTCCCATCGACGCCTAACATTTGCATGGAACTCTTCAAATTTATCAACTTCCTGCTGAAGTTTATCGATCCTATTCAACAACAATTCGCTACTACGGTATTCCTCAGGTATTTCCTGCGCGGCCTGTACACACCGTGCTTTTATTGCAGCATAAGATGCATTAATACGCGTTTCTTCCTCGCGTACATTTTCAAGGTTCAATCGCGCCCTACTAAGCGTATCCTCACGCCCATCCTGCTGTAACTGCATGGACTGTAGATTTCGCTTGTCCATTCCCCATTGTTCTAGGCTTTCTGTTAATCGACTCAACTGTTCCTGCAACATAACCAGTGAATGGCAAGATGAGTCGCCAAGCTCTTCATTAAGCGTAGTCACACGCCTTTCGTCACTTGACAGGCGTGTAGCCATCTGAGCATATTTTTCCCTCGCGCTCATCAATGCTTGATTAAACTCGTGCTCAATTTTTCTAGCGTACTCTAGGTCTTCTTGACTAGGTACATCCGCGTTCAATTGATGGGCAGGAAGAGGATGTTCCTCACTACCGCAAACGATGCATGGCTCTCCATCACTAAGAGATGCCGCCAATATAGCCGCTTGGCCCTGATGCCATAACATTGTTTTACGCTGTGTATCCGTAACTGCTTGTTCGTAATTTTTTTTGAGTTCAGCGCCTTCAGTTTTCAATAGTGAAAGCTGCGATCGTTGTACCGACACAGCATTTACCACTTCATCAGCCTGTTGTTTTATACTGACTTTTTTTTGCCCATCGGATTGTAGAACAGGGAGGTTATCATTATCTGCTATTCGCTTTTGTACTTCTGATATGCTTCTCAGCAACAAATTTTGCGACTCAACCTCAGCCTCCACCACTGCCAGCGCTTTCTCCTTCGCCTCTCGAACCCCTTCTAGCCGAGCGATTTCCGTGCTTTCATTTCGTTGCAATTCGCCATATATAACAGCCCTATCTTTAAGTCCGCAAAGATAATCAACATCTTTCTTATTGCCCTCAAGAATAGGCAACTCACTCTCCACTTTTATTCTTTCCACCTCAGCATGCTGTAATTCCGTTTCCGCTTGTTGTTTTAGCGCATCAATACTGTCTAGACCCGCTGAGATAGCAGAGAGTTCCTTTTTCGTTCTTTCTAGTTCCAAGTAGATGGGTTGGATAACTGCCGCATTTTCGCAAGCAACAATACGCTTTTTCGTTATCCCCATTTCATCATTCTTTAGCAACAGCGCATCCACGCTTTGCTGCGTATTTTCGCAACGCTCAAACGCGTCTTTCAATATTTCTTGTTGGTGCAATTGCAATTCAAGATTAGCCACATTTTTTTCATATCGCTTCTTGACATCTAACTCAGCCGCCAGCGACTCTTGGCAACTTCCTAACTCACACAACAGGGCTTCATCATCAACTACGCTAGCGCCTTCAAGCACCCCCCGCTGAAGCTGCTGTTGCTGACTAACATCTGCTGCAATAGCATTGGCTTTTGCCTTCAATTTATCTTCAAGCGTCTTATACATGCCTGTTTGAAATAGTTGGCTAAATATTTTCTCTCTATCCTTAGAATCAGCAAGTAGTAACTGTCGAAATTTCCCTTGCGGCAACACCATTACCTGACGAAATTGACTTACGGTAAGACCGGTTAACGTGGTTATTTCAAGCGTCGCCTCTTTTACTTTTTTCGACACAATAACTTGGGGCTCACCAAATTCATCAATGCTCCATAACTGAGCCTCCGGTGCCTGTACCGTTGTCCCTTCCCCTTTGGCTTTTGGTCTTAACTGTTCAGGTACCCGTCGTATGCGATAACGGGACTTCGCCAATTCAAATTCCAAGATGACTTCTGTCAATGCTGCTGGTTCAGAAAAGTCGCAACGCATTTGCCGAGCTTCTCGTTCTTCCCCTGTGGTCTCGCCATAAAGCGCAAAACATATTGCGTCTAGAATCGTCGTTTTCCCAGAACCTGTCGGTCCATTAATCAAAAATAATGGCGCTTCTCCAAACCGGTCAAAATTAATAACTTCTGTGTTGGGAAACGACCCAAATGCACTCATTTCAAGACTAATCGGTTTCATCGTTTACACATCATCCCCATGCAAACACTCATCCAGCATTGCCTCAACGATAGTGCTCTGCTCAGTTGATAGTGTTTCTTCACATACTTGTTGATAAAAATCTCCAAACATTGAAAGCGCTCCTCTCTTAGGCCCCTCCGCATTTGGCAACAGTAACTCTCTATCAACACCATAACGCCTACCGGATGCCGCTAATGTGGGACGCTCAAGATGCAGTACATTAGCGTAGGCCTTACGCAACTTCCCCATCGGGTCAAGAATTGCTCGAGTATCAGTAAGCTTCACGAGCAGATAATCATCGCAATGCGCATCGTTTATTGCCGCGTCAATTAGCGCATCCATTGGCCCCTCTATCGTTCTCATATTGCGTGGAGCATACAACGGAATATCTTCAAACTCGACTGAGCCGTCCTGCTGAAGATCTACAATAGTCACGACTTTCTTGTGAGATTCCTCAGAAAAAGAGTACTTCATTGGCGAACCTGAATAGCGAATATGAGGGCTGCCTTTATATTGCCTACCATGAAGGTGACCCAGTGCGGTATAGCAAAACCCCTCGAAGTGTTGTGGAGATACCTTATCCGCTCCGCCAATCGCTAGCGGCCTCTCAGAATCACAAGCACTCCCACCATCGATAAAGCAATGACTTAGCACAACAGTGCGACGCCCTTCCACATTGTGCTCATGTATACTTTTCGTAAGATACGCCATAGCCTCATCGTGGGTTGAACAGCGTATGCCGCATACCGAATTGACAATAACCGGATCAACATAGGGTATGCCATAAAACGCCACCTCCCCCCACTCATCAGACAGCGTGACAGGTTGCCATTGGTTGGATAAAGGGCCGACAATATGAAGACCCGACTCCATCAATTGGCGAGAGCCAAAGGCAAGTCGATCCGCACTATCATGATTACCTGCAATCATGATAACGGGCACACCAAGATCACCACATAGCTGATAAAGTACATCATCCAATAATGCAACAGCTTTTGCTGGTGGAATCGCGCGATCATAGACATCGCCAGCAATCAGCACGACGTCCACACGCTCTGATTTAACAATGGATACTATTTGATCCAATACTAAACGCTGGTCATCGAGCAAAGAGATATTGTGAAATTGACGGCCAATATGCCAATCAGATGTGTGTAGAATTCGCACAGAAATGCCTTATAACGTCCCCAGTTACCCGCATTATCTCACAAAGTAGTTATGATTCGTAAAACTAGGCGCTAGGAATTGCCAGCGTAGACGCGTGCAATGCACTATCTGTCATAGCCTCTTTCCACCAGTAATTCACCGGTTCTGGATTATTGATAGAGAGTGGCTGTCCTATTCGAGGTGTCGTAATCGCAATGTTGGATGCTGAACACAAAGCTGTCACCCGCTCAAAGGGTTCGAACCAAGCATGTAGGGCTAAATCAAAGGTACTATTGTGTATAGGCAAGAACCACTTCCCTTGGAGATCCTTGTGAGCCTGCACTGTATGTTCGGGCAACATGTGAACATCTGACCAACTTCGGTCATAAGCTCCTGTTTCGATCAGCGTTAGGTCAAAGGGGCCATACTTCTCACCTATCTCCTTAAAACCAGGGAAGTATCCGCCATCGCCACTGAAAAAAAGCTTAGCTTTTGGGGTGATAATGACCCAGGAGGTCCATAATGTACTGAATCTATCGTGCAAACCACGTCCAGAAAAATGCTGCGCTGGCGTTGATACCAATTCAATATCTCCAACGGTGATAGAGTCCCACCAATCCACCTGAATCACTTTGTTTACCGCAATCCCCCAGTGAGTTAACAGATCCCCTACACCCAATGGAGCATAGAATTTCTCAGTTTTTCGGGCCAAAGCTTTAACCGTCTCTTTATCCAGGTGATCATAGTGATCGTGGGACAGGATAACCCCTTTAAGATCTGGTAATTCAGCCACTGAAATCGGCGCCTCATGAAATCGCTTAGGGCCAGCCCATTGCACTGGCGAGGCCCGCTGACAAAAAACAGGATCTGTTATCCAGTATTCCCCCTCAACTTTCATTAACACCGTTGAATGCCCAAGCCGATACAGCGTGTAATCTGGGGCAGCTTTGAGCATATCCCGGGTTAAGCGCTCCACCGGAATCGTTTTTTTAGGCATCGCCTCACGGGATTTTTCCAGAATATAACGTTTAATGACTTCCTGAGACTTATCCCAACTAACAGGGTTAACGCGATCGATATTACGAAACTTTCCTGCAATAAACTGAGGAGACGATAAATATTTCATAGCAACCTACCCTGAGCATTCTTTGAATCAATATCTCTAGAATATTCAGCCTTTCCACAAAAGTAAATCCGACTGACGTTGAATCTACTATACACCGATACTTTCGATAAGAATGCCATAGGTTCGCCCCACCCTCAGCCATATACAAATCTGGACTAACCCTGTAAATTGCAGGCTCTAATTTTTGCTAAGAGGCCCACTCATTGTCTTCCTTTACCGCAACGCAAAATCATATGCCCCCATCAGATCAATTGACGGGGTTTCTACGATCTTCATGGATTATTGCTCAATTTGAGTTAATACGGCTATTTGGCACAGCACGAGGCCTCCTTACCCTATTCACTTTTGCTGTCATATGGTATTTCATGCTGACAAATCTCGTCATGACTGCCGCGAACTTTATCGAGCAAAATGCGTCAACTCGTATGTCCACAATGATGTTCAACTCATCCGGATTTGGTCAATTATTAGCCTGGCCTATCGCGGAATTCTCTGCGTACTGGCGCATCGCGTTATATCTATTCCCTGTATTTGCGGTGTTATTTGCTGCCGACCAAACTGCCTCCGATAGGGATAGAGGCGGCCTTCGCTTTCTTACCACTCGCTGCTCAAGAGACAGTATTTTTCTCGGTCGCTTTATTGGACAAACCATCATCGTAAGCTTTTTGGTAGTCGGCACACTGCTCACTACATTGGCGGTCGCTCTTTATGCTCACCCTGCAGAATCCTGGCCAATGAGTTTCTACTGCACGCTATTAATTGCAACCAATTTGCTCGCAGTACTCATGCCCTATACCGCCATGATGGCATTATTATCCGCCTCAGTACGATCACCGATCCTCGCCATCATTCTGGCCGTACTGCTATGGACAATCGTGCTTTGGTCGGTCACTGCCCTGAGCGAATATTATCCTGCCTTTGATTTCGTAAAATACATTATTCCCGGCATCCAGATCAGCGACCTGACTCAACTTCAACCGGCAGACACACTATCTCTTATCCATATCCCACTACTGCAAACAGCTGTACTTCTCATCATCGGCCGTTTTGTGATGGCTAAGGGAGCTATCTGATGTCACTTATTCAATGTAAAAGTCTCGTCAAGCAATACGTAGATAAAACCGTATTACATGGGTTATCTTTTGAACTTGAAACGGGAAGCCCTATTGCGCTTGTAGGACCTAATGGGGCCGGTAAGACCACCCTTTTCAGCATCTTATGTGGATATATCCGACCTACGCAGGGAGAGGTGACAATTTTTGGTGAGAAGCCAGGGTCGTCAGCGCTTTTTAATCGCGTTAGCGCGTTACCTCAAGACGCCCAACTCGACCCTCGATTTTCCATTCAACGACAACTAATGTTGTTTGCGCAACTTCAGGGCTTCAGTAAAAAACAATCCAAACTTGAAGCTGAAAGAGTCCTGTCCCTTATGCAGCTCAGCGATTCACTCAAACAAAAGCCCGCCGCGTTAAGCCACGGCATGCGCAAACGGGTCGCAATCGCCCAAGCGTTGATTGGAAACCCAGATCTTGTCCTGCTTGACGAACCCACGGCCGGTTTAGACCCCGTCAACGCTCGTAATATTAGGGATATCGTGCACGAGTTAGCGGGTGAGACGACCTTTATTATTAGCTCTCATAACCTTGCAGAACTGGAACAGCTATGTGGAACCGTTCTTCATCTCAATGATGGACACTTGCAGCAGCAAGTTGACTTAACCAATAGCGACGGCGCCGAACCACAACTTGCCTTTCTAACGGTGCACATGGATAAATGCTCTCCGGACGAGTTTGTTAATACCGTCAAGACACTAAACGGCGTAAGCGCCGTCACACCGAGCCAAAAAAATCATTTCGTTATTGATTACAACCCAATTAATGCCCCTCTCTTGGATCAACAATTATTACGTTGCATCGATGAAAACCAATGGGACTACCGACAATTAATAAAAGGCAAAACCTTAGAAGAACAACTATTTTCCAATTGAAGGCAAATGCGCCGATCTCCACTGATTAAGTGCTAAGCCTCGCAAAACTGCAATCGACGTAAAATTTTACTTGCGTCGAATGCAAAAACACGCGAAAGTTTGCGCTGATTGTGACACTTCTATGACAAATAGAATAATAAATAATCAAAAACAATAACTGGCGGCCTTCTTTACCAGCACAGATAAAGAACAGACTGGCCACATTGAGGAGATAATTATGAATATTAAAGCGATTGCAGTAGCATTCACTATGGTTTTTGCAGCGATTTCTGGTCAAGCTTTTGCAGCTGAAGCACCAGCAACCGATGCCAACGCAACGATGACCAAAGAAGCTCCAGCAGCAGGTCAAGAAGAAGCAACGAAAGAAGAAGCAGTTAAAGAAGAAAAAGCGACTGAAGCTGCAGAATAATCGCTCCGGTTATTCTAACTATGAAAAGGCAGTCACCTGCCTTTTCATATATTCCGAGTTAACCTCTATGACTTGGAAACCAACATTACGTTAAACATCTTGGCGTTGTCACCTGGCGACTGCCCCACACAACTCACCATTACCGACCCCGAATCCAACACATCAGTATCAGCCATACACGCAAGTACCCCTGTATCTGAACCACTAGTGATCGTCGCGGTAATCAGCCCATCATCAATAGCATCCGGTGTACCATTTAAACTTATCGTTACCTCATCAACAGACAGTTCACCCGTATCGATATTCGTCACTATATTCCCTGTACAGGTTCCACTCGCACAGCTAAATGCAACTGGAGATATCTCGTCGCCACTGGACTGAGAGTCGTCAAACAATAGCCCAGAGAAATCCCCATCTAAATTTGCCACGGCGGTAATGCTGGTCTGCGGCAAGGCAAAGATAAACGATGCATCCTCCTCGTCATCCACATTGGTATGCACGATTGCTCCACCGTTAGCAGTTAGGTACATCACCCCCCCATCCGCACCAGAGCCAATTGTCATAATACCGTCGCTGCAAGAGCCGCTACCAATGTTCGCCTCAGGTCCTTGATTTGTCGAGGTATCCGCTAACGATCGCTTTTCAGGTAACGATGCCACTCCCGTCGAGTCATTGAACGCAAATGTGCCAAAGAAGTCGCTATCGGTACTGCTTGCTGACGAATCACTGGCCTTCTTAACAAGTACCCAATTAGCCGATAAAGAACTGCTTGGGCAAGCACCAGAGGTAACCATCGCGATCATTTGACTGCTGCCGTCTTGGATCGGGTTAAGGAAAAATGCATAACCTGGCGCTTCCAATGCCCACGCCGTATCACCCTGAGATGGACCATCATCCCCGACACTTGAGCCTACCGTCAATTTAACAAACCCCGACGTCAAACGTTCATAAGTACCCTCTACCGTTAACGTAACGGCAGTATCAACACTATCTCTTCGAGATATTGAAAATGAATTATCCGTGTTTAACGTAACGTCCCATTTAGAACCAGGCCCGGCATATGCCTGATCAACACTGGCAGACGAACTTGAACTACTGCCTCCTCCTCCACCGCATGCGACCATCGCACCCACTACTGAGGATAAAACAAGACTGCGCGTTACATTCTGATGTTTCATTTTCATGGCTTACTCTCCGACAAGGACTACTGGAATAAATTATCTCCGCTCTCAGTAATCACGCTAGCAAGGAGTTTTTATTTTTCCAAACAAAAATGTGAAGAGGTTCAAAATTCACGATTTTTTACAACCGGCAAGACTTACGAATTAAATGAATATAGACAAAACGTAGGTTATTGGGCCGTCGCTAATAACAATGGCATTCATTATGCCCTGATCAAAGGTCTATAATGGGCCACCAAAAACGATGATTTCTCCTATCATGGGCACCGCTAGCTGCTTATACATTTTCGTGCCCCAATCAAACCATTGCCAAACCATATCATTTGGATGCTCTTCACCAACAAAAGTAAACTTAACCTTTGTTGGGACACCTGCATCTGTATCAAGCACCCTGACCTGTAGCCCATTTTGTTCGAATACGTCTCCTTTCACAAAATGAATATCAGGATGGGTAACCAACCCTTCCAACAATCGTATTGGGTACGCAGAACTCATAACAGGTACCTTGCCAACATCATCCACCATCTCAACACGATGATTGACCACTAATGGCGACGCAGATATCAGCTCAAATTCTCGATCAGCAGTCCTGTGTAAAGTAAAAGAAGATAACCCGGGTGCCAGCGCTTTTACGCTGCGTGGTAATAGGTAACCTTTGTAGTCCCATTCATAGGGTAAATAGAATAATCGGTTAGGCGCTTTGGGATTTACGACAACTAATGAGCGATCCTCCCTTACCTCAGATTCAATACTTGAGTAATACCCGTCATCAACATATTTAATGTTAAACACGCCCCAAGAAATAACCCCCAAAAACAACATCGGCAGTAAGAAGTGATAACCAATGACCGACCACGCTAACATTCGCTTCAAACGCGAATGAGCACTTCCCAGATAAGGAGACAACCATAATGCCAACACAAAAAAGAAACCAATAGAGACGAAGGTTCCACTTCGACTCCCTACACTCAATAACGAGGCGTGTGGCACCGTTGCTAAAATGGAGCCTAGCAACATAAATTTCGCCAATGGGCTAGACCAAACAAAATGCCGAATAGCAAATCCAATCCCGACCAATACCAACCAAGCTAAACCACGAACCCCTCCCCAAACATCCAGTGCCATCCAAGATGACAGGCCATCAATCCCCGTCAGTTGAGAAAAGTATATTAATGGAACAACAGATATCAACTGCTCAACAAATCCAACAAAATCTCGACCAGGGTCAGTATATAAACCAATGCCATAAGCCCCAAACCCACCAAGATTATAAGCAATTCGCCAGATAACCACGATTAGCAAATACGGTACAACCGCAAGACAGCCTTTTAACCAGCCCCGCCGGTCCATACACAAGCCATAGGCACCCAAGTATCCACAAATACCCACCATAGCCTCAGCCGTTAACAACCCAATAGCGAGGCAAGATAAAGACAAACCTAGCCACTTTATCTCATCAGTTTCTCTCCACCGTATAAACCAAAGCAATGTCATCGCACCAAATGCCACCGCAAAATAGGAGTTACGTGCCGCGACCCAGCTAAAATTGACGCCTACACTCATATCGAAAACTAACATCAGCGTTGCCAATCCAAATACCAGTGGGTCGCCGTGCAAACGGCGGTATAGGACAAACCCGCAAAAAGAAAACAACAGAAAATAGAACGTGCTATGCCATTGCATCCAATAGATATCACCACCTAATAGGTTGTGATCAATCCAATGAGTCATTGCCGCAACGGGTCGAAAGGGTTGCATAGATGCATTCTCGACGGACCACCACGGTAAATTGCCGTAGCTACGCTGACTGTCCAACGTACCTTTCGCATGATTAAAAAAATGAAAACCGTTCTCTAGGCGACTAAACAAAGTCGCGTCTGGGTCGGTATTTTCAAACCCTAACCCGTATAAATTATCAGACCCTGAAAAAATGGAGCCCTGCATATAGTCATCAGCCACATAACTGGAAAACTGAGATGGTACATGCGTACACAAAACCAATAGAAAAAGTAATATAAAAAAATAGCGATGACTTAATAGTTTCGCTGCAACGATAGCCACTGCATATCTCCCTGGCAGTCCTTAACAAACACTTGCCATCACACTACAACGTCCTGACGACAAAAATCGTGAGCACCGTACCACAACACCTTTGATCGAACGACCTTTTTTTGATTGATTCTTACAATACATACGCTCAAACACATGCTCTGGGCTTGTCATATCAACAAATGATCATTACTATCTCCACGCTTTTTAGGATTCACATTAAAATGGAGTTATCTATGAAAATCGTTAATAGTCTTTGTATTTTTACTTTTTGCATACTAGCAAGTGGATGTGCAAACGAAGAAATCTGTAAGAATATAGGCGGAGCCAATACCTTTGGCGGGTGTTTTTTACCCTGGCTATAAGTCATTGCCAGCGAGTTGTACCGACAAGTCGCTGGTAACTACCATCTTCCGGCACCTTTAGCTCTCGAGACATTATCTTCATGCAACTTGTTTCCTCATCAAGCACCCATAAGCGAATAGATAAGAAATTGGGGCTTTATGATCTCGAATCTGACCCTCGTGAAGAAAACAATATTGCTCAGCCATTCCCTAAAGAAACTCAAGCTCGCAGAAAGCGATTTAGCATCGACGGTATCAAATCAAAATATGCGAGCCATACTACAAGCCCACTCTTTCGAGTGGGCATTTCGACAGATGGACTAATCCAACACTTCCTCAACCCATACGTTTCTCAATACAATCTCGTTATCTGGGCTAACACTCTTGTTGGGCCTATATATTGCTATTCGAATATAAGACACATCGGAACGTTCAACATTAAAAATAGAGTCCTCCGTCGTCACAAACTGAAATTCCTTAGTCAGCTCTGCACCCCAAGTAACACCATTTACATCACTAGCTTCAATCACTTGATGTTGGTCGTTAAATGCCAAATAGCGTACTGCAATAGTGCTATCTTCACCCTCCAGCTCCCTGGCTTCAACATGAACTTTATAGCGTTTATTTGGGCTTAGGGAGAGACCATAGTTTATTTTGTAATAGGAAGAAAACCGCGTTTGGTCAGAAACATCCTCCAACCATGCATCATGAACTGACAATTCACCCTGCTTATTTTGATGATAAAAATAGACTCTGGCTGTATCTGCTTCCGACGACAACACTGAAAAAACGTCGCTGACCATAGTTGTCACTTCGGAGGTCAGCGCTGTTTCAACAAGACCAATATCCGAAGCCGTAACCTGAATACCGTCTTTGTACCCAAATACTCGCGCCTGAAAAGATGCACCGCCATCCCCACTGACCGACATATGCAGTTGATATTGTCGATCCAGTTCAAATTCCCGTTCAGAGAACAAACCATCAATCACATAACTGCCATTACCCGTTAAAGGAGCAGAAGGAAAAACGATACGTTTATTTTGGTAGCCATTCTCTAGATCACTGGAAAGCGAACCACTAATTTTGTGAGTACTGGTGATTCCCGATAAATGCCTTATGCTATCAAGAGCTTCCTTTGTACCTTTAAATAACATCACCCCACCACCAGGTTCAACATTAAGCACGTCGCCCGCAAGATACTGTGTACCGGTTGCTATATCATAAATCCCGCTGCCAACACTACTAATGTGAATATCCAAACCCACTTCAATCGGTGGAAAGCTCTCTTCACTCAACTCACCAACATCATTGATTTCAAGGCCTAACCCGTCACTGGTAGCATTAGTATTTATCGATATTCGCTTATTAACAACCACATACAGCTTACCTCCGGAAACCCCGTCAATATCCACAGCATGAGAAACGATCATACTATCGGGCTCATCTAAAATCGTTGCATCAGCCTCATAGTCTTCTAATCGATTAATGATCCAACCAAACTTCTGAAGCTCCCGAATAGTTTCCGAATACTCAAATAGAGTCCGATGACCTCGATTGTTCAGTCCAGCCATGTTGTATATTCTCGAATCCTTGAGCGGCTTCTGATCCAAAACATCGGCACTCCACGCCATAACACCATGACTAGCATTCGCAATACCAAGCCAAACTTGCGCCCGCATAGCATACTTTGGTGCATAGTAGATAAGACCAACGGTTTCCACATCAAGCTCATCGTTATCGTTATACATAACCTGCGCATTACCTGATATCACAGACATAAAAGCCTGAGGCTCAAGTTTATTTTTACGAAAAACACTGATACCTTTATTACTTGAATCGTTAGGCGTCTGATTATTAAATAGATTCAACGCTTTATTCGGATTATGTAGATAGTTAGCGTCTCGAGCCATAAAATAACGATCTGAGCCCGTTAGCAGGGGTACATTACTTTCATACCCAGTATAGTTATCCTTCATAAATTGCGCTGAAGCAGTCTCATTGTGCAACAAATAAAGTGGAATCTCCTCGCTACCACCCCTCTGAACAACGTTATAAATTATTTTCTCGTAGTAGTTCATTAAGAAACACATTTCATCAACCCTAATTCCTTCCAGGCCGCCCGATAAGGGGATCTCATATTGAGTAAGACACATATCACCACCCGTCGGGGCATGCTGTGGCTCTTCGTCGACACTATATGCGAGAATACTGGTATTGGTATCTTGGTAATTTTTGATGGCGCCACTGGCATAATCAGCACCAAACTCACAGCGCTCACTACACCAATCCACCAAAGTAGGACCCGCATCCGTTTTATCAACAATGGCATTGCCAATCTGCCAAATTACTTTCAGATTGTGTTTTTCCGCCAACTGTAAAAATGTCGTTGTATCCAACCGATCTTTCATTCGAATGTCATCAGTATGAATAAGATTAATGCCTAACTGCGATAACCAACGGAAGTGAGCGTCCAAACTTAACTCATCCCAACCCGCTCCATCCTCGGGGGTCCCCTTATCACCAGCAGCCCGGTACATATACACGCCGGCAAGGAACTGCTCACCATTGCCGTCCAGTGAATCTATTCGGAACCGAGTTTTATCCAGTGGCTCGGCATGTATCGCGGATGTAAATAGAGCACAGAGCAACGTGAAAAACGCTACTTTCTTTTTCGTTGTACTAATCATTATATTGAGTGTTCTCGCTATGACGTGTAGGGGGGAAGTGATTGCGCCGGCACTACAAAACCGGAGCCTGTATTTTCCTTTAATTGAAGCGCGATATAAAGAAGAACCTATCGCTAATGAACGTAAGAAACATCTCACAAATTTAGGCAACAATCTTGTCATGTTTGCTGTGATAAGAACCGAAAATCACATCAGGGTTATGTCTCTTAACCCTGATGTAATGAGATACAGATTTTTCAGACTTAATATTAGCGGTTTTCACTGCCCCAACAAGACATACCATCATCATCCAGTACACATCCGTGATAACCCGATGCCGATATTACAGAAGGATTGCTAAGGTTAGTTGGCGTACTATCCAGTTTTCTACCTATGTTATCTGTGCCCCAACATACTATACCGTTATCATCCAATGCACAGGTATGGTAGTAACTTGCCACAATCTTTGTAGGATTAACCAGGCCTGCTGGCACCGTACTTTGGCCAGAATCATTACTGCCCCAGCACTGAACTCCATTATCATCAATTGCGCATGTGTGATAGTGGCCGCCCGCTATCGCAATAGGGTTACTCAAATCTTCCGGCACAGAGGTTCTACCATCCTCATCAAGCCCCCAACAAGCTACGCCCTTATTATCTAACGCGCAGCTATGACCTGCCCCCACGGAAATATCAATCGGACTGCTAAGTACAGGCACGTCCAATTTCCCGAAGGAATCATAACCCCAACACGTCATACCCTTTTCATCCAACGCACAGGTGTGATACATACCCGCAGTAATTTTAGTAACCTCTCCTAGGACTGCTGGCACTACAATCTTGTCGCCACCATCATCACCCCAACAAGTAACGCCATTATTATCACGTGCGCAAGCGTGATAAAAGCCCACACCGACAACACTAGGGTTTATTAAATCTTCAGGAGGCATCGCAACAAGCTCATTGGTTCCCCAGCACACAAGGTCACCACTTTGTACTACACAAGTATTCTGAAAACCACCCAGCGCCATAACGGTTGGGCTCTTTACACTGCTAGGCGGTATAGTTTGACCTGATTCATTCCTTCCCCAGCAGTTAAGACCATTATCATCTAACGCGCAGGTGTGATAACCACCAGCCGACACAGTGATTGGGTTGCTTAAGTCCACTGGAGGAATACTCTGACCATACTGATCTCGTCCCCAACAAACAACACCACTATCATCGATCGCACAAGTATGATAACGACCTGCGGTAATACTCACAGGGTTAACGAGTGTTAGTGGTGGGGTTCCTTGACCGTATTGATTTCTCCCCCAACAAGAAACTCCATTGTCATCCAACACACAACCATGCTCATCACCCGTAGCGATTGCTGTTGGATTTACCACATTTTCTGGTGCAGAGCTTTGACCAGAAGTGTCAGTTCCCCAACAAGAGACACCGTTATCATCTAATGCACAAGTAAAATCATAACTCGCAGAAATCACCTTTGGATTATTTAACGCTTCTGGCGGTGAAGTTTGGCCTTTACGGCTGTCTCCCCAGCATCGAACACCGCTGTCATCAATCGCACAAGTATGGGTTTCTCCAGCGCTTACGGCTACCGGGTTAGACAAATCACTAGGCACTGCCGCCCTCCCCCAGGAATTGTGTCCCCAACAAGTGACGCCACTGTTATCAACCGAGCAAGAATGGTTATTAGTAGATATCGCAGTTGGATTTATGACATTACTTGGCAGCGAATTTGCTCCCCAACAGGTAACACCATCATTATCCAAGACGCAGGTATTACTCGGACCAGTAGAAACTGCCTTGATAATAGGAGTAAATACGGCTGATACCTCTTTATCTCCATCGCTAGAAGATATATCTACAACACATTCAGTAAGGCCAACACACGCGCCCTGCCAATTTGAAAATACATATCCAGGTGTGGGGGCAGCGACTAAAGTAATGAGCGTTGAATCTGCATAATTAGCTTCACAGACCTGACCACAATCTATCTTGCCATCATCGGAAATAACGCCACCACCGATCGTCACTTCAACTGTCAATGAAACCTCTTGCACGACGCCCAAAGAAAACTGGGCCGCTACCGCTTTGTTGCCAGAAACAGAACCGATACTGATAACACACTCGGCTTTCTCTTCACAAGCACCACTCCAACCGTCAAACACGTAGCCATCATCTGGCGTAGCTGACAACGTGATAAATACATTTGATGAGTTACTGTAACTCGCCACACAGGTTTCACCGCAATTGATAAGATCATCACTGGAGGTAACGGTACCACCACCAGAATTTTCAACGGTAAGATTGCAACCACTCAATAGAATAAAAAAATTAAAAAGAACAAACAGGCGGAGTTTGGCCATTAAGCACATCCTTGTATAGGTATTGTTATTAGGTAATTTCCGTTTAAGCAGAACCATTTTATAACAATAACCACCCCAATAACAAACAACATTTGTACTACTTCACAGCCTACCAAATTGATAAATATATCAATTCACTGTCATTTACATCACATACTTCTTCTGCCTTCATAACACAGAGAATCCCTGTCACCACATACTTTACCAATCGCCACTTACCTGTCAGCAGATGTCCACACACACTCATGCATATAAAGGTGAGCATTTGGATATTCACTTTTCAGTCCTAGCTACTGCCGTCAAACCACAGAGCGAAAAATCATATATTATGATTCTCATCGACAATGGAAATATCACATCAATACATTTACATAGGATTGTAAAACCCAATGAAATACTTCTTATTTATCTATCTACTTCTATTAACCCATTCAATCGCTAATGCCAGCACACCTCCCGGCTGCGAATTACTGCAGGACGCACTATTTGATTTATCCAATGCCGGCGGAGGAACCCATACGCTAAGTGATGACAGTGTTATTTGTAACGCAAAACAAAATAATTACATGAATACAGATAGCTCACACGGTCTCATTGTTCCTGAACACGTCACCTTGGATCTAAACGGTGGGACCATTCAATTGTCCCTCACCGGTGGAGATGACTACGGCATTCGGTTGGCAAGCAATGCAGCAATAAAAAACGGAACCATCTCCCTCATAGAGAGTTCAAATTCCGGATTACAAACCATCTGGCACAGCGCAATCAGCGTAGGGGCTGCGTACGGACACGGCGGCACCAGCGATAACCCCAGCTATTTTTCTAACATCGGTTATTGGAGCATATCAAACATCAATATTAACCAACCGTACGATCATGCAGGAATACAAATTGCTTCAGAAGCTCATCACGGCCTCATCGAAAACATTCGTATTTACAGTTCTGAAGAGGCGGTTGTGGGTATTGGGATCGACTGGGGATCTGTCGGTGATTTCAGCTCTGAAGATAATACAATGACAAACATGAGAGAAGGTTGGTTAGCAGGCGATGTCTATACGACTCATCCTCACCACATCACAATAAATAACATCGTCATTGAAAACTTTACTAAACAACCAAAGAGCGAGAACTCGAATGAAGATTACGCGGCTATCAGGGTCTCCGCCGGTCACGCAATTAGCATGAGCAACATCACCATCAATGAGGCTTGGAGAGGCATTATTTTTCGTGGAGGGGACGTCGGGTACGAATTCGCACAAGATTCAATGAGGGCACATGCACACAAAGCAATACGTTTAGAAAACTTCACTATTTACAACGCCCACGATCAAGGCGTTATTATTGACGGATTGGCTGACAATGCAACCGTATGGCGCTCAAATATATTGAACAATATAATCGCAGGAGTCTTTATCAATGGCGTGGACTTTGCACCCGATAACGCAGCCATTATCAATAACGACATTTATCTCAACACCCCACATATCGCAAACCAAATCAAGAATATTAATGGCACGAATATAACTCAACAGGGTAACCAACTAAATCCGTAGTAACACTCTTAGAAAGCGACTCATTTGAATATTCACCCGTTGCTTCATAAGATGATTATGGTCAACACAGTTTTAACGAGCACAATGTGGACGTTATGCGTCACCGTATAGAAAACCACCCTGACATTTATGAAGCAACTGTCGCCTAGTTAAGAATAAAATAAGAAAACTCCCCTTGTATGTTAACCCCAAGAACGAGTAATATTCGCCCAAATTAAATACAGACCATAACGAATTCATTTATCAAGGAAGATAGCTCGAACATACATCCTGTCCCCCTCGATAAAACCGTTCTTATTTATAGCGCTAGCTACCTGCGCTAACACCAAGGAAAGATATGAATTATTTCAATACCATTGCAACTATTACACTTAGCCTTCTCATTGTAGCCTGTGGTGGTGGAGGCGGTGGTGGTGGCAGCGACGACTCGTCAGATAACTCAGTTCAACCACCGCAAGCACCTGTAAATTACAGCATGGATGTTGGCGGCGCACGATGTCTTAACCTGTCGACGAACGTACAAAATGAAAAAGATCAACTCATCGCATCAGGTGCTACTGTCGGCAGCTGTAACATAGACACGGCTTTGGGCATTTGTTCGCTTAGCCAATATAGCGCTTATTCCGGTGATATCACGCTAGTAACGTCAAAAAATGAAGCTGATACAATCACTTCTGCAGAGCAACAAGATATCAACGCTGCCGATGCCTGTGATTTTCTAGATGGCACGTATGAATCACTTTACGTGGCGACTCCGACTCCGACTCCAACTCCAACTCCGACTCCGACTCCAACTCCAACTCCGACTCCGGAACCAGAACTTAATGAAGAGCCACTACCCGTTAATCTAAATGCAACAGAGTATCAAAACTACTTTGCACACCCTACTACGCCATCTATTGCAATAGATATTCGAACCAAAGAAGAGTTCGACATTATTCCGGAATCGGCATCTCTCCGTCAGCTAACAAATGAGCCATTGCAGAATTCACAAGACCAGGCCTATCATGTTTACTCAGTCAATACAGAGTCAGGTACTCAACTACGACGTCTCAACCTCTCAACCGGTGAGTTTACGAGAATATCAGAGATATCCATAGCAGACAGTCAATGTGTTAAAACCGTCCAAAACATTATCGCTATTTGGTCTAGGAACGAAGGCACCAATGATTGCTATTCCGAAGAAAGTATCAACTTTGAAGAAGAGCAGTATCTAATCCTACCCACTGCGAATTCAACAGACGCAGCAACTGCGTCACCTCACGCCTATTATTTCTACCGCGCACACTCCCACGTCACACTTAAAACAGAAGAGGACGGTATACTTGGATTTATCCCGCTCTACGACCAAGAGCTAGGTAACTATCAGGCTGGGCACTTCTACCCAATCGCCGACAAGGACGGTGTTAAAATACATCATTCAGGTGATCCAGAAACAACACTATCAATTTCTTCTGATGCAACAACTGCATTCTCTGCTGAAGACATACTCATTGTTGGCCATAATGATCAAGGTATTTTCCGATTCACTCTTGACGAACTCACCCAAGGAGAAGAAGGCACGCTGATGGATCTTGGTGATGGAAACGTTAGCAGCATTGGCGGTGCAAACATCGAAGTTGTTAATGGTCAAAATATTCTTAGGTTTAGAGGATCGACTACAAATGAAGGTATTTTCGAATACTACACGTTCTTCTACCATATTGAAGACAACAGCCTAACAACGCTTGCCCGTATACCTGCAATAAGTGCTCCTAGCTGGTTTAACTTTAATGATTTTATGATTCAGATATCATCAACTGAAGACTCCGAAGCTAGATCTATCAGCGTATTGGACACAACGACATGGGAACTCGACGATTCCGAAACTAGCACCTTACCGAAATGGAATAGCGACGGTTTCCACGCATTTAATTCAAAGCTAATTATCACAACAAACGACAAGCACTATTTTATCGACGAAAACGGATTGGATTCCAGAATAACCAATCTCGTTGACGATGACATACTAGGCTTTGTGCGAAACTTTGATGAGCCGCCATCAACCACTGCTGGTGGTCGATTCATGAGTGTATTTGAAGGTGCAGGTGCCATCTGGCTCGGAGAAATTGATCTATCCGATAATACCTTTATCACCAGTGCGATAATCGGACCAATCGAGGTTACACTGGACTTTTCAAGCAAGCGCTCTTACAACGGTATGTATGAAGGGTTCACGGTCAACAATGAATTTATTATCGACATACAATCCATCCTGTTTTATGGCGACTTTTAACCAATATTAACATCAGGTGGGCACTCATTATTTAGGGTGCCCACCTTAAAAACGATCAACTGCATGATGTACAGCATAAAGAGCTCACCAACAAGATTGAGGCTATTCTTAAAGGGAATTACCTGATTCGAACTAGCTTTGTGATTGACCAACCCATTACTATCAGGGTAACGAAGGTTGTCTTCCGACCACGTCAGGCAACATCTGTTAATGCTGTTCCAAATACTCTATCCATTGTCAGGATATTTCCTTTCGAAGATAAGACCGCACCAACCCCAGACATCCATAACTCTTCATCAAT
>MAAC01018256.1_pt1 | contig 95207 bp, 77 predicted proteins | sample 1115981 | NCBI WGS metagenome assembly MAAC01 (sample SAMN04961126, study PRJNA320927) | seawater metagenome | isolation source: sample BD02T64 sea water enriched with oil for 64 days | place: USA:Gulf of Mexico | collected 2013-07-27 | reverse complement strand
CAAGGGATTCAAACGCATTTTTTAATAAGTTGGTTAATATTTGTTTTAGCTTTACTTCATCAATGAATATCGCAGGCATATTCTTATCAAGTTGACGTTCTGTATCTATATTTTGTTCTACTGTAAGTCCGTCTTCAAATACGAGTAACAAATCACACAGTATTTCATTGATATTAACCGCGTAGCGTGTCGTCAATTGTGATTGACTGCCATCAACGTGCTGTTTGAGTAGATTGGAGGCACGGATGATTTCTTCTTGAATAATCTGTATTGATTCTCGTTGCTGTGATGAATGATGATCTGATACAGACAATATATGAAGGTGGTTCTGTGCAATGCTTAATGGGTTGTTGATTTCATGGGTCATGCGCTTAAGCTTAGTTTGATACAATGAACGTTCAGCATGAAGCATCGAGTCGAATTGTTTTGTATTGTGCTTTACCTTTAGGATTGCTCTGCTTACAGCGCTGGTAAAATCCTTCACATGTTTTCGTGTTGATGGCAGTTGTACCATCTCTTTATCGTTTAGTGCGAAAACAAGAACGCCAAAGGTTTTTTTATTATTGGTTAGTGGTTCGCATAGTAAATGTTGTGCTGAGGCTTGATGAAGAATCTCCTGATCAACAATGGATAGTGTTTCGTACGAGGTATTAAATGTATCATGAGAGTCATTTGAAATTATGGTGTTTGCCAAAATGCTTCGGTCTTTTTCAGAACGTATTGATAGGTCATTAATAATTGATGGGGGGGTGGTTTTTTGATCGCCGTGGATGTAATTAGTGGAATGGTCGAAAGTGAAAAAAAACATTTTCTCTACATCAAATAGCGTGGCAGCAGATAGCTGTGTTTCATGTTGAACTTGCTCTTCTGACGAGGCGTTAAGTAGCGCCCCTTTTACGGTTTCTAAAATCCCACAAAAATGTATTTCTCGCGTTAATTGATTGAGTTTTATCGCGTCTTGAAGGGGAATATGATCACTTTCATTATCGTGGATCGGGACAAGCTTCTGGTCGATGAGATTATCTGCAAGCGGAATGTCAAGTGAGCGAACAATGTCGCTTGCTTGAGCGATAGCAGATTCGATGACGGGGGCAATGTGATCGGTGGGGATATTGAGTAAGGAGGATACCTTTTGAGCACAGGACCTGAACTGGCTAAACTTTCCTTCGCTGATAGCACTGCTCAGATTAATGATGCGTGTAAGAATGTGAGCATCTGAGATTTGATCGAAACTGGCATGATGAAATCGTACGGCATCTTGAAGTTGGATTGATAGGCCCCAGGTTTTACACATGTGGGCACCGATTTTACAGTGATCCAGAGAAAACCTTTTCTTTTCATTAGACACTAATAACGTACTTTTATCGCCGATGGTTAGATTGGGTGTGAGATTCGGAGTGAGATTGTAGATACAAGCGTTTAAATATTCATCCCCGTCTTCAGCATGAAATATCAGCTGGCCAATATTATGTAGCAAGCCTGCGAAATAAGCTTCTTCCGGATCTGGGTAATCAACTTGTAATGCGAGGGATTTAGCAAGAAAGCCACATTGAATACTGGAGAGCCATTGCTTTTTAAGGTAATCCTGAGACAGTGCGTTTCCACAAGTATAAACACCGTTCCTGTCATGAAATGTGGACAGCACTAAGCTTCGAATAGTTTTGGGTGATGTGGAAAGTAGACGTGCCTTAATGTCACTTTGAGGATCTGCTAATTGGGTCGCGGAGGGTGATTTACGGTGTATCTCAAGTACACGAGCAACCAGTGACGCGTCATAGCGAAGCAAATTGTATAGATGTAATGGGTCGTTTGGCGTGTCGTTAGAAAGGTGCAGTACTGGAAGCAGCACATGGGGTAGCGACAACAGCTTCCGAATGCTGTTGCTTGATGATTGGATGTCAAAATACGAAGTGGCATCTGAGACGTTAGGTAGCTGATGATCCATTATTTTTATTTTGGGGAATATACAATGTAACCATCGTATATTCGAAACTCCGTCTTCTTATTTTTTACGGCCCGTAAGTTTGGTTGTGGTCAACAAAGCTTACAAAGTGATCGTTCAGTATATCGCCCTAGAAGGTTATGTTGAACCCCATTCTCATCTATATATAGACCATAATGGCCTAAATAGTGTGTATTTTAATAAATGCTCCTAAGTTGCTTTGGCTCATGTGGTAAAATAAACATAGTGTTGCTGCTACGTTGCCAACACATTCAACGCAGTGTTGTGAGAAACTAGCGCTAACTGAAAGCGTCATAATAGAACTTTCTATAAAATAGTTAAGGATGCAATGTGAAGATAGATCATCGGTATCATGAGCCTGACCCCGTCGCGATTAAGCGAACTAATCAACTTTATGGGCCAATCTCTCGTTATCATCGTCATAAAGTTTATGGTATGAAACATATTCCTGCCGAGGGGCGTTGTATCATTGCGGTGAATCATAGTTTTGCAACATACGATAACGCACTCTTATCTCGAAAAATAAATGAAGGCACAGGGCGCATCGTGAGAAGTTTGGCTGATCGCTCGCTGTTTTATGTTCCATCTATTGGCCGTGCTATCGCCAAGTCTGGCGCTGTACCGGCCCGACCAAAAGTGGCAGAGTTTTTGTTGACAGATAGAGAACAGCTTGTTCTTGTGGCACCAGGTGGTATGCGTGAAGCGCTTAGACCTTCCTCCGAAAAGTACACTGTGTGCTGGGAATCTCGAAAGGGATTTGTTCGATTAGCGATTAAAACCCAAACGCCTATTATTTTGTCTTGTTGCCCTGGCGCCGATGACTTGTTTACCGTATATGAGAATACATTGACTAAAATGGTCTACCGACGATTTCGATTACCTGTTACGGCAATTCGTGGTCTGGGTTTGTCATTGCTACCTAGGCCAGTCAAGCTAGAGCACTATTTAAGTGGGCTGCAGTTTCCGCCAGCTGTTGATGTAAATGATGATGTTGAATTTTCAAAGGCGGTAGATCAATGGCACCTAGAGCTGTCGAACAAGATGCAAGAAATGCTCGACGAACATCAGTAATTTTTGGGCTGACATCTAAATGCAAATTATATTTGCGATATTGATTTTATGACATAAGATGAAAGTAACGAAATACATGGTTGAGCTTTGTTTCTATCGTTTTATTATTGGTTAACACAACGTGCTTGTATATTGAATCAACCTGACTTATTTGAGGATAGACCATGACTCGTAATGGTGTTTACGCCCGAAAAGCCTATGTACTCGATACCAATGTATTAATTCACGACCCCAATTCCCTCCTTAATTTTGACGAGCACCTCGTCATTATCCCCATGACTGTTCTAGAAGAACTCGACAAACTAAAAACTGGAAATAAATCGGTGGCAGCAGAGTGTCGTTCTGCTGTGCGTTTGATCGATAGTTTAATTGGGGATGTCCCCCCCGAGCGTTTAGATGGTGGCGTTCCCATTTATAGAAATGAAGGTGAGCCTACAAAGGGTCGGATTGCCGTTGTTACCAATAGACCAGGAGAGCCCCCGGAAACTTGCCTGGCGAATAACACAAATGATAATATTATTATTAATCGTGTTGTCCAAATGCAAGTAGAAAACCCTGATTGTCGTTACACGCTTGTTACCAAAGATATCAATATGCGCTTGAAGGCGCGGGCCTGCCATATCAATGCAGAGGATTATCATAACGACCAGCTGGTGTCTGACATTAAACAGCTAACGAAAGGTTACATTGAGTTTCCTGGAGAATTTTGGGATCAGGTTAGCCAAGTAGATACCATTCAGCGTGGAAGCATTACGTATCACTCGATTCCCCGCGACACATTTGAGAATGAAGTTTTCTTAAATCAATTTATTTTAGATGAACACGATTTTGTTGGGAAAATAAAAGAAATATCCGATGAACATATCGTTATTCAGCATTTGCGAAAAGAATCACTGATGGAACAGCAAGCATGGGGTTTGGCGCCGAGAAATATTTATCAGGCACTGGCGTTGAATGAATTGCTTGATCCTGATATTCATTTGGTGAATTTAACGGGAGCAGCAGGCTCAGGAAAAACCATTTTAGCGCTGGCTGCTGCGATTGAAATGACAATAGAAAGTAAACGTTACAACAAAATCATCGTTACTCGAAGTACACCTTCGTTAGCAGAAGATCATGGTTTTCTACCGGGTAATGAAGAAGAAAAAATGGATCCATGGTTGGGAGCTATAACCGATAATATTGAAGCGCTGCATTCAAATGATGAAAGTCCACAGGGTAGTATCGAGTATGTAAAGTCTAAGGCGAATATTCAATTCAAAGCGTTAAATTACATTCGAGGAAGAAGTTTTCAGCGCAGTATGATCCTTATCGATGAATGTCAAAACCTAACACCTCACCAGATTAAAACAATCATTACTCGGGCGGGAGAGGGTAGTAAAGTGGTGTGTCTGGGGAATTTAGCGCAGATTGACACCCCTTACCTTTCACCTACAAGTTCGGGCCTAACCTATATGTCTGAACGGTTTAAGGGGTTTCCTCACGGTGCCAGTGTGCAATTAAAGGGTGTGCCACGCTCTGTGCTTGCTGAGTATGCTGAAGTGAACCTTTGATTTAGATTGTATTTTCTTAACATTTTGTCTTTACATCTTAATGATAATCATTATCATTAAGATGTAAAGACAAAATGTTAAGAGGATTGCCCATGTGTTCGCCTACAAACACCAGTTCAAGCACAAACAGTGTTCGCCGACAGCGGTTATCACCAAGAAAGAAGTTGTGGCAGTTAGATGTTGCTTATCATTGCAGCATTATTGGCACATGTTTGACGCTGAAGGAGTTGCGCCAAGTAGCGAAGAAGTTTGACTTGGCTCTTAATGGAGCAATGTCGGATTACGAGCTGCATGGGGCATTTGTGAATTCGGCATGTAACCCAAATGAACCAACGCGTTACATCCATAAATTGCTTGAAAAAAAGTATAGTCAAACGATTCGGGCGTTTAATAAAGCGACCACTGAAAATGAGGTGGAGAGGCTGTGGGATGAGTCGCTTGATAGTGGAAACGTGGGGGCAGCATTTTGGGCTATATTAAGCGGTTCAGAAGTATCCGTTCTTTTCCTTCAGCGTGTTATCGGTGAGATACACATGTTGTCCCATATCTCCGGTGCATCGACACGTAGCGATATTCGCTCGCTAGGAAAGCTAAGGGATCAACAAGTATTAGCCCGTGATACCTATGATAAAAACTCAAAGCTTATGGAGAAACGGTTGCGCAAGAAGGATATGGAAATCACAGTTCTTCGAGCCGAGAGCGAACGCCACCTTGAAGAAATTCAAGAGCTTAAAATAACCCAACAACGATTGCATGATTTGGAGCAAGAAGGCAAATACGGGCAGCTGGAGCTTATGGTAGAGAATGTTACCGGTCAGTTTTACAAGGCGTTATCGAGAGCCAATGAGTCTGAAAAAAACATTGGAGAATTAGAGCAACGAGTCGAGCAATTAGAATCAGAGAAATTATCAGTAGAGAAAGATGCTGATGAGTATCAAATGCAGTTGAAAGCTGTGGAAGCAACGTTAAACCGAATGCTCGACTCTCACTGTGCAGATAAATGTGAATTATCGAATACTTCTGCCTGCCCTCTAAGTGACCTAAAAGGTATGAATGTTTTGTATGTAGGAGGGAGGGCCAGTCAGAGCGTCCATCTTCGAGCAATGGTAGAGCAGTGTAATGGCGGGTTTATTTATCATGATGGTGGCCGGCAAGATGGGCGGCAACGTTTAGATTCAGTGTTAGCTCAAGCGGATACCGTTGTGTTTCCGATGGACTGTGTGAGTCACGATGCGTACTACTGCATCAAAAAACACTGTGAACGCTTAGACAAGAAGCTGGTGATGATACCTCATGCTAGTTTGTCTGCCTTTGCTAAAGGGTTAGAGGAAGTTGCCGCTTAGATCACCATTAATACGGAGAAATTTATGACGGATTTTCGATCGCTTATTGTTTCAATTATGTTGGTATCCACAATCATGATCGTGGCTTATGTGGGTGGGGTATATATCGAAGGTAATGTTGACTTTGTCACTATGGAGGTCCAATCAAACAGCTATGCATTGCTTTCGGTGGTCACGATGATTTAGCTGCGGGTATTAAAGATGGGAAGAAGGGGGTTAATCCTATTTTTTTAATCAAGAGAATTTACTTCAAATTCAATGCTTAACTCGGGTTTAACATTCTTACCTGCAGTCAGCGAAGCATGTCAATTTTTTAATACTATCGGATTTCATGTGATTGATGATGGTGCCGATATCATCGGGCGCACCCTTGTTGCTAATAGTTGCTCAATCAACGACTAAAAGAATATGCTCTGTGCAAAATGCTCCCATTTTTATATAAGCGTAATGACTTAGGCCATTCACTTTTTTAAACTCTATCCCTTTAATGAAATGGGTTGTTGCATTATTGATAATATTTAGTTAGCCTAACTAAATATTATCAATGGTAAGGGGATCTGTGGCGATGATGAATTACGATGATTTGCTTATGCCACAAATAAGCAAGCTTTCGCGGTTAGTACCGCAATTAATGGAAGCGCCTTTGAAAGAGATTAATATCTCTATGCAGGAATTCAGAATTGTTGGTCTTTTGATTGGTGAAGAAGGTATTAGCCAAAAGGATCTGGCAAATAAGTTGTCGGTGAAACCATCTACGCTTTCAGTGGCTATAAGTGTGCTCGAGGGGAAGGGGTATATTAACCGGAAGATTTCATCTGTTGATAAACGAGTTAATTTGTTAACGCTTGATGATGATGCGGATCTTTCTGAGGCAAATGGTATTGTGATAGGTATCGAGGAAGTCTTGATCGCAGGTATATCAAAAAAAGACATGGAAATTACTAGAAAAGTATTAAATGTGATGTGTGTTAACTTGAGTTCAAGACTCTAAGTTAACCTGTTTTTTGGATGAAATGATGTGTAAATTTATGATAGGGTATGCGTTATGATTTTATTAGTGTTGGGGTTATCTGTTTTTTTTATTGTTCATTTTATTCCCGAATTGAATGGGCGAAAATATTTTGTAGATAAAATGGGCGAGCCAGCCTATAAAGGGATCTATTCCTTGCTGTCAATTATTGGTTTTGTATTGATAGTTTATGGGAAAGGTAATAGTGACTTTGTTGCCATTTGGAATCCACCGGTGTGGACGCGCCACCTAACCATGTTGCTGGTATTGGTGGCGATGTTATTGCTTTCCATTTCTCAACTGCCCAACAATTTCAAACGAGTCATTAAGCATCCGATGTTATTGAGTGTCATAGTATGGGGAAGCGCACATTTACTGGCAAACGGTGATCTTGCCTCTATGATATTGTTTGGTGGGTTTGTCGTATTTTCAGTTGTAAAAATGATGACTATAGAAAAACATAAGCCTTATGTTCAACCAAATTCAGTTAAGTCATACTGGAATCTGGTCTCAATTATTGCTGGGTTTATGATTTATGGTCTGGCTATGGGGTTCCATCGAACGATTGCGGGAGTCGCATTGTTTTAAATTTTGTCTATAGAATATGCTTAACTTTTTAAAATTAAGATTGGTCTTAAAAAGTTAAGCGCTTACGATTCCGACATCGACTTAAATATCTTAAGGCATCCTCTTCCCGCTGGATTTTTAACGCGACAGAAACACTCTGATGAATATGCAAGGTGATCTAGATCGTTAAAAAATGTTTCTTCATTATTCTGCTGCTGGTATTTTCTAAATATACCCTCAGTAATACCAAAGCAAAAACAGATTGTCCGTTGTTGTATTTGTGTAGATGTTTGTAATTGGGCTACTGAATAGTGAACGGTGGGAGAAAAATAGGCTAGGTCACAGTCATGGTTGTCGCAATAGTGGTGAGTATCTGACAGTTTTTCCATCGATGAAGGGAATCGCAAGTGATGTCGCATAGTGGTATCGCTAACTTTATTGCAGCGATTTTTACAGCTTGGACATGATACCGTTTTTCGGTTCATAGGGCGTTTATCTCGATTGTTTCAGTAGGAGGCCAATAAAAAATAGGCCGCCAATAAACCCGGTGATTATGCCGATGGGTAGTTCTTCTGGTGAAAATACTGTACGAGCCAGTACATCGACCCACAGTAAGAACAAACCACCAAGCAACGCGGAGAGTGGTAACAATCTACGTAAATCTCCACCTACAAAATAGCGACAGATATGCGGTATCATCAGACCAATAAAGCCAATCGCTCCGGTATTGGCGACTAACACTGCGGTAATTAACGCGCTGGTGATAAAAAGTAATAGACGTAACCTCTTGACGTTAATGCCCAAACTAATCGCCGTTTCATCGCCAATTAGCAAGGCGTTAATATAACGGGCCTGAAAATGTAGAAAAATATAACCTGATAAACATGCAATAAATGGAATAAGTAAATGACTCCAGCGCGCTAAACCAAGCCCCCCAAGCATCCAGAAAACAATTTGGTGGCTTGCTCGATTATCACCAAGGAATAGCGCGAAGTTTGCTGCCGACATTAGTACAAATGATAAAGCAACACCACACATCAATAGATGGGGAGCACTACTTACTCTAGAATTTTGGCTCACTGCGGCAATAATTAGGGTGGCTAACAATGAGCCACCAAAAGCGGCGATAGGCAATGTTAGCTCACCGATCACTTCACCGATATGCAGGGTAACGATGACGGCTCCGAGTACTGCACCGGATGAGATGCCCAGCAAATGAGGGTCAGCAAGGGTGTTTCGGGTAATAGATTGCAGTGTAAGACCTGCAATAGCAAGACCAGCACCAGTAATGCAAGCCATCAAAATGCGTGGAATACGAAGTTCCCAGATAATATTATTGATTCCGGCGGGTATTTTTTCGTGTGGCGATAGACCGAGTAAAGATAGATCGAGTAAAGGTAGATCAGGGAAGATGTGTTGCAGAACAATCTGAATAGCTTGTGCTGGGTCAACACTCACTGTTCCTAGTAGTAGGGCGCCAGGAATAGAGATGATAAGCAACAATAGGAAGAACCAACATAACAAAGAAAAATGTTTATTCTTCAGGGGTAGGGGCATCATTATTGTGGTTTCACCTGTAGCGTATTTGTCGCGAACTCTTTTGGATAAAATGCTTTGGCTAATCGCTGGGTTGCTTCGACATTTCTTATTCCCGGAGTCGCTTCACTGTATTCCAGAGTCACAAAGCGGCGGTTCTTGATAGCATTCACGTCAGAAAGAGCGGGGTGTGCATTTAGAAAGGCAATTTTCTGTTTTGCTGTGGTTTTTCCATAATTAACAATAATAATGATGTCCGGGTTTCTCTCAACGACAGTTTCCCAGTTAGTGCGAGACCAGCTGCTCTGTATATCATTTAAAATATTGGTGCCTCCTGCCGCCTCAATCATTGCGTTAGGTATCGCATATTGACCAGCGGTAAATGGTGCGTTTTTTCCGCTATCATAGAGAAAGACCTTAACGGGATGTTGGATATGTTTTGTTGCAGCCTCTACCTTGCTTATTTCAACCTTAAGTTGATTAACCAGCTTCTCGGCTCGTGGCTCTACGTCAAAAAGTACCCCAAGGTTAAGGATGTCTTGGTAAACATCGTTAAAACTTGATGGGTTTTTCTTCATGATGTGAATGCAAGACTCGGTGAGTTCGTATACCGTAATATCAAATGGTTTTAATGTGCTGGGTGTTAAGGGGCCTCCAGCACGCATCCCGTAATTCCAGCCAGCAAAAAAAAAGTCGGCATTTACCGCCAATAAAGTTTCGATAGTTGGCGTTTTTTCAGCGAGTTGTGGCAAACTCCCCGCAGATTTTTTAAACTCTGGTGTTAATTTTTGCCAGCCACTGATACCCGTGTATCCCACCATTTGTCCTTGTAATTCTAGTGCAAACATCATTTCCGTTAAATTGATATCATGGGAAATAGCTCGGCTAGGTGTTTTTTCAACACTTAAATTTCGGCCGCAGGATTCCACTGTTCTAATTTCAGCTGAGGCGAATTTAGTCAGTAAGAGAAGAGTAATAAATACACAGATGTTTTTCATTTTAATAAAAACTCAGACGTTGGTAGCCAGTAGCGGGATGTGTGTCGGCAATGGAGTTGACAGAAAAAACACGTTTTATCAACTCGTAGGTGAGTACATCGTTAGGTTTGCCTTGTGATATTAAGTGACCTTTACTCATTATTGCAACCTCATCACAATACTGCGCTGCCAGATTAAGATCGTGTAAGCTACAGATAACGGTGATGTCGAGGTTACTGATATACCGGAGAATGGAAAGTTGATGTGCAATATCCAAATGATTTGTTGGCTCATCCAAAATTAATACCTCGGGCTTTTGAATCAGTGCTCTTGCAATCATGACGCGTTGTTTTTCACCGCCAGATAGCGATTGATGATTACGTTCGAGTAGATGATCGAGTTCAAGGTGTTGGATGATTGCGCGCTCATGGCTCGTTAAAGTGATACGATCATGGGTAAAGAAACCTTGGTAAGGCAAACGCCCCAGTTTGACTATTTCTGAAACAGAAAGACCTATCTCGTGTGGGCTTTCCTGCAAAACAACCGCTACCTTTTTAGCAACTTCCTGTTGTGAGTGGTGCGCTATGTTTTTGTTGTCCAGAAAAATGGAACCACCTGTAGGTGAAATTCCTCGATACAAGCAGCGTAACAGCGTGGTTTTACCGCTGCCATTGGGGCCAAGTAGCCCTATGCACAAGCCTTCTTGTGCATGAAAATTCACATTGTTTAAAATTAATGCGGACTTAGCACTGGGGCGCCAGCTCAAATTTGTTGCTTGTAATTTCATTTTATACGTCATTTGAAATCAATGGCCTGTAGTACGAATGGGAGTACGGATCGGAGTACAGAAATGTAGTACGGGCCATTTGTTGTGAATGGTTAAAATGAGTGATTAAAACGAATAGTTCAAGCTGACTTCCGCGCTGCGCCCATCGGCCAAGATCCACTGATCACCGTAGGGAGCAAGCACATAATCTTCCTCGTCAGATAGATTTTTACCACGTAACGTTAATTGGATATCTTGAGTGGCCATCCACTGGATACTGGCATCAAAAACAGTGTAGTTTGGCATTGTGGTTTCGTTTGCGTCATCCGCGTAACGCTTTCCGACATATCGGGCTCCGCCACTTAATAACCATCCATCGATAGGCTGCCAATTCAGCCATAGATTAGCCGTGGTTTCGGGTACGTTTTTTGGCGTATTGCCGCTAAAATCATCACCTCCTTTAATAAACTCTTCGTATTCTGGGCTAACCCTGGCAATATTAAAGTCAATATCGAAACTTTCAGTGGGCTTTATAAATAATTCGAATTCAATGCCACGGGATGTTTGTTTACCGATTTGACTCTCATTACTTCCTATATCTGTATTGAGAAGATTTACTTTTTCAATGTCATAGATTGCAACGGTATATTGTAGGCGATCATTCCACAGCGATTGCTTGACCCCCAGTTCCACTTGCCTGCCTTCTGCCAATTCTAGATCGGTACTGCTGGCGCTTATGATCGATTGAATAGAGTCTACGGCTTTGCTGGTTTGTAGATAAAAACTGGTGTTTTCTATGGGTTGATAGACCATGCCTAGGCGCCAGCTAGTTCCCCTGAAACTGTCGTCGGTATCTTTTGCAAATTCACTAATGTTCTTGTTGGAACGCGCAAAGTCTTCACGTTCATAGTCAATTTTGTCACGGCGTAGGCCTGCAACTAAACTGAATTTTTCATTGAGTTGCAATACATCATCAATAAAAAATGCATATTGTAATGTGTCGCTAGTGAAGTCTTTGGTCGTTGGCAGTTCGACACCTTCTGCCCAAGTGCCTGGCGCAGGATTTTCGAGGTTTACGTGGTTATTTCCGTCATAATCACGATTATTGCTATGAGTGAATTCGATCTGGTTAACTTCCGCACCAATACTTAAACGATTACTGAACCCCGCGATATCAAAATCTAACAATAGATTACTACGATTTCCAATCTGTTTTTGATCATGAAGTATTTCTAAATAGAATTCTCTGTAGACTTCATTGCTTTCCTTGTTGTGGGTGTAACTTTCAACATTCCGCCAGTGTCGTTTCGCTTTAAGGTAGTAGGTGTCATTTTCCAGTGTGGCTAGGTCATTGATTTTCCAATTAACCTTCACCCGTGGCCATATGTCTTCGTACTCAACCAGGCCATCTTTTACGTTGTAATTGTTTTTACGGGTTGAGCTATCTATTTCACTTTTATTATTTACAAGCGGTGTTCCCCAGTATGGAGCAGCATCAATATCGGCGTAGTCAACACTGAATTTGATATCCAAATTATCTTGAGGGCGAAACAACAGCGAACCTGCGGCTACTTGTCTTTTTTCATCTGCGCGGTCAACATAACCGTCGGTTTCATGATTTGCTATGTCAAAGCGATATGCAACGCTATTATTTATTTGCCCCCCTGATCCAAACGCCATTCTTCGCAAACCAAAGCTGCCGGCTGTCACATCGATCTCACTGGAGGGAGCTTCAAATGTAGGTGCCTTAGGAACATAATTTACGGTTCCTCCTATAGCGCCAATGCCATTCGTCACTGAGCCTGGGCCGCGTAATACTTCGACCTTTTCAAGTGTCCATGTGTCCGCGGGGAAGGTGACCGTGCCTGCCCCTACGTATAAACGTGTGCCATCATAAGTTTGTACAACGGCACTATGGCCGTTAAAACCGCGTACCGACATGGAGGAACCACCATTACCTGGGCTGGCACTGGATGCAAACCCCGTCGCTCGGGTAACGGCAGATAATGAGGAATAGTCCGCTTTAATCGCGATATCTTCTTTGGAAATAACGTCAACACTTGCTGGGGTTTTGATGAGATCCAGCCCCAAACGGTTTGATGCGCTATCACTGCTTTTTAGATTTAATCCCATGGATGATTTTTTGCCGCGAACTTCTACAAGTTCAGTACCATTTTTATCCGCGAGAGCATTGCCTGAAAGGCTATGTAGAAATAAAGCCAATAGCGTTAGCTTTATTGGGGAGGGTTTTGGGGTGCTGCTCATTGTTCTGAAACCTCAATCGTTAGATTACTGCAAATAAATACGAATGAGGGAGGGGATAGATAGAGGTAGTGGATGCGTAATGATGTAATAATCAAAAAGGCAAAAATACCGCTCTATGAAGCCCTCCGCTTCATGTTCGTGTCATATCTAAAGGCAGGTTTCGGGCTCTCATTAAAATGATTACCGTTGCGGGGGCAGCGTTGGAATGTGACAGACAAGCCGTGAATTTGTCTGCGTTTACCAAACTTCCCTTTTAACCTATCCAAGAAAACGTGGCGACGTTTTCTGATAGGCACCTTTAAGATGGGGCGCACATTAGCATAGAAAAGCTTTCGAAGTAAAACGTAATATTATTTCCAATTCCGCTCGATACCAATCTAAATGATAGTTGTTCGTATTCGCATTGGGTGTATAATGCCTAGCAAAATTAGGAGGTCGTTATGCGACGTATATTTTGTTGGGTGTCTTTTCTCGGTGTGTTCTTTTCTATTTTCCCTGCTTGGGTGTACGCCCTAGGCCCAATTGATGGAACCGTTTATGGTCGATTGAATGTGTCTTATCAAAACGAACACAATGCAGAAAGTGGTAGTGTTTGGAAATTAGAAAGCAATGCGTCTCGTCTTGGTTTTCGGGGAAAAACATTGATTGAGAATTCAATGTCACTTTTATATCAGATCGAATATGGCGTAGAGGTTGACGATGGAGATAAAAATGGGCAAACGGTTTCTCAGCGAGACACCTTTGTTGGTATTGAGGGAGAATGGGGAAGGTTAAAAGGAGGGCGGATTACTATCCCTTTTAAGGAAGCAAAAGGAGGTTTTGATCTTTTTACCGATCTTCAAGGAGAGCTAGGGAAAATCATTGATGGTGAGGAGCGGCTGGACAACGTACTGCAATACGATACTCGTCGGCTCTTTGGCCCCCTAGCAGTAACGTTGGCTACAGTGCCTGGAGAAAACCCTGATGAAGACGATGAAGATGGCCCAGCAGATGGGGTTTCTGGCTCGCTGGTTTTCTCGCAAAAGCAACTGTATATGAGTGTCGGTTTTAACGTAGATATAAAACAACAGGATCAATTGCGTCTCATTGGCGGTTGGCGGTGGGATGCTGTGGGTAGTGGATCGCTTAAAGTTGGAGCGCTCTACCAGCGATCAAAAATAAGTAACAGTGACATTGATTTCATCGATGGTGGAGACAAGGCTGACGCGTACGGATTAAGTGCGGCGTACGGTCTACAGCGCAACACGTTTAAAGCACAATATATCATTAGTAACCGCTCAATTTCTCGCTCTGATGCAAGTCAGTTTTCACTGGCAGTCGACCATAAGTTAGGTAAACGGTCAGTGCTATATGGCTATTATACTCGTCGAGATGCGGACGAAGAGGGGCAGCGTAATCGTTATGTCGCTATTGGAATAAAGCACCCTTTTTAAACTGAGTATATTTGATTTCCAAAAATACCACTGTAATTTCAACTATTAAGATCAATTAAACTGCAATAAGGAAACGTCTTGCTATGAAATTCTCCGTGCCTAAAATTCCAAAAATAAAGTTTAGATTCTCCGTGTTAGAAATGGTTGTCATTCTATTATCCAGTGGGTTACTCATTACTGATGTTATGGCTAAAGGTTTAGCAATGGAAAGTGTTGTGACGCCAAGTGGCGTTATGATAGATGGTGTGAGAGATCCATCTTGGGCGTTAGCAAAACCATTAACGGTTACCTTGAATGAACTACCCTATAAACCAAATAATGGGTATGAAGGGTTAAAAGAAACCGAGCTTGAAATACGCAGTATGTACGATGACGAAAATATTTATTTCCTCTATCGGTGGTATGACCCCACGATTAGCCTGGCGCGATTTCCCTGGGAAAAAAGTAGTGATGGTACCTGGAAGCAGTTATCGAATAAAGATAGCACGATACATGAAAATACGTATTACGAAGATAAGTTAGCGGTCTATTGGAATATCAATGAGCGGGGCTTTATTAAGAAAGGTTGTGATAAGTCCTGCCACATGGTGGAAGACGGCTTGCTTGAAGGTATAAAAGATAGCTCTTCTGGTCGTCACTACACAAAAAATGAAGGAGAGACAACCGATGAGTGGCATTGGAAAGGCATGCGTACCAACCCCAATGGGCAGATGGAAGATGGGTTTGTTAATAACGAGCACGAAACGAATAAAAAGTGGGGGCGCCAAACAGATGAGCACTCTGGAGGAGGTTACTACAACAACACCAATGAGACAGATTTTCCTGCATGGATGAATGGAGACATAGATGTAGAAGCACCGCTGTGGGTAATGGACGCAACGAAGATTCCGTTTAAAGATACGTTCAAAATCGGGGATCGCATTGGGGGTATCGTCACCGGACCACTGAAAGGTTCACGGGGTGATGTTAGTGCCAAAGCAGTTTGGAAGGATGATCATTGGCAGTTAGAAATTAAACGTAAGCTTGTTACTCACTATGAAAAAAGTGATAGCCAAGATGTGCAGTTTAATGATCTTAGTAAAGCGTATTATTTTGGTGTGACAGCTTTTGACAATAGCCAAATCAATCATATTTACCATAAAAAATCCGTCAAACTAACGTTCAAGAAATAACCATGAATGGATTGGTAGACAACTCAAAAGCACCTGGTATTTTTGCTATATCTTCGCTTATTCGCAGGGGGGTGTCGTTATATCGGCAATGGTCACGATACTTTGCACGTCATTTTTCGCGTCACTACAGTACCTGGTTGACGTTGCCGTGGGCTGCGTTGCTTTTTTCGGGGTTTGTCTATCAATTTTGGCTGGGGTTTCGTTATAACTCGAACGAAACCACCAATCTTTTTTTACAATTAGCGAGAGGTTGTTCTTATACGCTTTTGTTGGCGTTGTGTTTGTTATGGTTGCCGGTAATGCGACATGGTTTGGCGGCGTTGTGGCGCTCTCGCTGGACGGTATGGTTACCACTGGATCATGCAAAAAATATCCATCGTTGGCTAGGCCATTTGTTAATGGCAGCTGCACTGATACATGGCACTTGTTATCTGTTGTATTTTAATACGCTGGATGCTCCCTTTGTGAAAGTTCTGCTTGGGGATGAACCTGACGTTGTACGCTCAATGAAAACCACAATGTACGAATTTGTTAGTGAAGACGAGAGCATTGATGATGTTGCTCAATGGATCAATAACGGTATGCCTCGTGATGATTTTCATGATGTTATTCAGCCCATCATGAAAGAGGACTGCAGTAAATGCCACAGCGCTTCGTCAACAATGACATACGCAATACCGTCGTTACCACTGAGTTATTATGATGATGTCGTTTCATTGAGTCGAAATGGTATCTACTCACGGCAGTTTCGAATTAATGTTTGCGGTATTATTATGCTGCTTATATTAATTCCTTTGTGGTTTACCTCGTTACAATACATGAGGCGACGCCATCATCATATGTTTCAGCATATACATCGTCTAGGGTACTTGATGGTGATTCTGGCGTTGTTGCATATCCCGCGGTATAACTGGCTAATTGTGCCGGTAACTATATTGGCAATCGAGTATTTTCTGTCGCACTATGTACGTATTCATAGAGGGCAATTGGCGCGACTTGATAAGGTCAGTGATACGGTTTTACGCTTTGAAATGAAGCGACCTGATGGGTTTTATATTAAGCCAGGTCACTATCTTCAGCTTCGCGTTCCTGTATTAAAACGTTATGAATGGCATGATTTTTCATTAACAGGGGTGCGAGAAGGGGATGACCTTATTGTGCTGAAAATAAAAGCACAAGGGGATTGGACGGATGATTTGTTTAATTTACTAGGCGATGAAGAAAATACAAATTTTGTTGTGGATATTCGAGGTCCCTTTGCCAGCCCCGCTGCCAGACCAACAAAAGAAGATCAGTGGCTAATGATTGCAGGAGGGATTGGGGTTACTCCATTTTTGGGCTTTATGCATACGATGTTATTCAATTCATCGCAAGTAAGGCAATTCCATTTGGTGTGGGTGTTACGTGATAGTAGTTTATTGTCGTGGTTAGAGCCTTTTTTAACGTCACCCCTAATTGGTGGTGGAAAGGTGCATATTTATTTGACGCAGGATGGTGAAGCTAGTGACTTTCCGGGTTGGTTACAACAAAGCGCTCATAGTGATGTAGCTGTTATTAGTCGAGAGCGACCTGATTGGGAAGGTTTGTTTGACTCAGTGTCAAAAGACTTAAGCCAACCTCATTGTTTTGTGTGTGGCCCTGATGGAATGACCCGTGCTGTGGCGACGCAATGTAAAGAGAAGGGATGGGCTGTTAGTGTTGAGCGGTTTTAAGGGCTCACGTGAATACCTTTCCCTCTCTCGTTCGAAAATATTCTGTTCTTTCACAACTTATCGACAGGAACCGATGAGCCCCAGCCACATAGCACTTATTACTAAGATTTCGTGTGTCTACGAGAGGGGCTAAAATACCCACTGCAGACCTACTCCTAAGGAGCTGTGGCGTATGTGGTAGGTCTCGTTGTCGCTTTCGAGATCGTAACCACTGTATTGCCATTCTGCATAGACATTAAATTTGTGAAAGTTGTGTGTAAATCCTTTTTGGATGCCGATGGCAAATGCAGGGAATAGAGCGTTATCATTAACGGTTTTTTCCTCTAGGCCGGTTGCATTGGTGAAGGACTGTTTGGCTTTAATGACGCCAAGACTTTCCTTGATATACCATCCAAAACTATCGGATATTAAAAAGTCATGCTTGAGATTAATTCGTGCGAAGGTGTTTTCAATGCTGAGCTTCTCAAAGGAAAAGCTAAGTTCTGATTCAGCAAGAAACTGCTTATGGGCACCAATTTCAAATTCAATGCTGAACCCCTCGTAGACCATTACGCCTGCCGATATTGAATAGGATGTGGTTGTATTGTCAATATCTGGTTCACTGGATAATTGATCAAAAAAACCGTCATCCTGTGAATTAGTTTGTCCTAAGTATCCGCCAATATAAACGGGTTTTGCTAATAGCGAACCGCTATAGGACAAAAAAGCCACTAATACTAGACGTGAGAATAATGTGTGAACTGAAGCCGCGTGCATTGATACCTTCATGTGTCTTGTAAGGTGAATAAATAGGGTTGTTTAAACTTTGCATATGATATTGATAGTGATTCGTATTTGCAATAGAATGCGGCAGCTTTTTAATTTCAAGCACTTAGTTGATTAACGGAGTATGGCGTGATGGAGTGTGATATGGCTGGTGGTAAATTGGTTCAGTGGTTGAAGCGTATCAATGTTGTTTTGTTTTGTGTGGTGTTAGTTGCTTGTGGCGGAGGTTCGTCAGGGGAAGCGATAGGTACCGATGACACAATTGAGGTGCCTCGAGAAACCACAGAAACCATCGGCGACAATAAGTATACGACGATTCAGAGACAGGCAAATCTGGGGGAGCTCAGGTATTCGTCGATATCTGCAGAAGAATTCATCACACAGTATTTTTTACTTGCTGGGCAGGTGAGTTCAACTCAATTCATGTTGTCCGAGCCGCAAACCTTTGTCATTCCAGAGAACACGGTGTCGTTTAGCTTAAACTTCAATAACCCATTAGCAGGTAATGATGTTTTTGTCGGAGAATTGGAAAACCCCTCTGGTGTGAAAATATCGCTTTGGGATTTGATTCCCTGTTTTAGTGGAACTTGTAGCATGGTTATGCCGAATCGCCCTAATGCACTTTATCAACCGGAAGCAGGGGAATGGAAATATAGTGTGCTTGCAGAAAAAAGTGCTGTAGAACATGGTCACTTAAATAATGCTTCGATAAATATGTTGATTCGCACAAACGATTTCCCTCAGGGTCAGGGTGGACTGGATGCTACGTTACGTGTGCAACCTTATTATACTGGAGGAACAACTTCGTTAGATGCAGTTTCCAGCATAATGAATAGTCTGGCTACAATATTTCTTATTAACAACATTGGTCTTGATTGGCTGCCAGCAAAACATATTGTACCGAATGCGTTTTCCACCATGATTCCTGATTACAGCGACGTAAAAACACAAGTCTTGATGGCGTATGGCGAGGCGAATGTGATCAATGTGTATTTTGTGGAGGGTTTTGAAGAAGAACAAGAAGGGGCTGGTGCACTTGTTCACCCTGGGATGTCTGAAGAGGTACGTGCAATTATTGGTATTGCGGCAGGTATTCCTGGTTCCTTGGGTACCAAAGGAGATGCTAATGGCGTTATGGTGGCGCTCGGTGTTGGCCATGAGGGGCAATTTGAGGCCCGGTCGTATTTGGAAGTTGCGGAAACAGCTGCCCATGAAATTGGGCATTTTCTGGGGTTGTTTCATACTACCGAAAGGTCTGGTGGTGTAGATCCATTGCCAGATACACCAAATTGTAACGAAGAAAGGCCTGATGACGGAGCCTTGCCTTCTGCAGATGAATGCCCTGATGGCCATAACTTAATGTTTCCAATAGCACGTGAAGATGGGGAGCTAGGAATTACATTAACAGCAGATCAACGGTTTGTTTTGGCGAATTCGCCGATGGCCCAGTAGGAACTGGGTTGGTTCATTTGGCACATAGCGAAATGAGAATCTTTTTTCGCTATGTGCCCGATTTCAGGTTCCAAGAATAGATCGCCAATAAGCAACGAAAATCACACGCCCGAACCTAAATTAAGACGATTAATTGATTTCATCAATGCAGGGATTTGTTTTAAATTATTGTCTTTCCCATACCTAATGGCTATTAACGCCAGGCAAATCCTCTCAATTTCTTCACGCTGTTCTGGGAATAGAAAAATTGCACGTTGCATAAAATCATAAGGCCCTTCATTAGCCTTGATCGTTAACCCAGCAATACCCAATGTTTTTTGTAGCCGTTGATAACAGACCAAGGCAGGGTCAATGGACTTATCGCGTGTTGCGCGGTTAAGGTACCAACCCATAGACACCCATAAAATCCCCACGGTAAATACGCTCAGTAGTAATAAGTGGATAGATTGTAGATGGCCTAGCCCCAATTTATTAAGCAGTTGTTGTTGTAGCTGGGTGTTGTAATAAACGAGAGAAAAATCAATAAATTTTTCTAGGTCATTCCTAAATGTTTCAAATATTTTTTTGTCGTTATTACTCTGCTGATCTTCCAGAGGGGCAGGTGTGTTATAGCTGTCTCCGGTGGCAGGAATAATGTTGGGTGTTTGTCCTGGCACTAGTAGGGTAGGATCTATGCGCCACCAGTTACCAAGTGACCAGTATTCTACCCAGGCATGTGCCATGCTGCCGGTGACTTCAATTTGATAGGCATTAGTCTCCGAGTGAAGCTGTCGTCCACCGCGAAAGCCCGTGACTAAGCGAGAGGGAACCCCGGCAGCGCGTAGCGCCAATGCAAGAGCGCTTGCATAATGACCGCACTGACCAGCTTTACTATTAAACATAAAGTCGTCCATTGAATGCTTACCACCTTTGGGGAATCGTTTTACATCATAGATAAATCCATTGTTGGTATTCTGAAAATGGCTGGCGATTTTGTTAGCAACATTGACACTGTTATCTTCATTAGGATCGAAATATTTTGCGCCGAATTCGAACAGTTTTGGGTTAGAGTTTCGAGGGAATTGGTGGGCCATTCTACGTTCCCTGGTTGTCAACTTTCCCGGAGGGTAGGGGATTAAATAGCTGGTGACTTCATACTCGAAAGGCTGATTGAGTTTGCGAGCGGAAATTAGCTGTTGGTCGTTAGTGAGTACCGTGCCTTTAGGGTGCTCAACAGGGAATTCCAAACCATATAACCAATGCCTGCCATGGGCTGGTAATTGCATTTTATAATGGGTGATGGGGAAATGAGGATTTAATGTATCCTGTTGAGTCGGGGGATTTGTTTCGCTACGTTTCCAGTGGCGTCGCATATGCCAGGTTTCGCCATCATATTTCCAAAAAACCGCGCCACGCCAGTATAGATCGTTAAGTGAAGGTGGTGGTGTAGTAAAGGTTGCGGTAAATACACGCTGATCGCTTTGACCTAACGTTGATAATTGATCAAGGTTCAGAGTTTCGCCTAAGGCTTTGATAGTTTCTTGCGCAGGTGAAATGCCGTTAAGTTGCCCCGTCTGTTGGAAAGACTTTTCTTGGGCGTCGAACCAGCCATTAACACCCGGTATTTGCCATGGAAAGAGTGACCCTGGTAAGCGAGGAAATAAAACATAGAGTATGGCAAGTAAGGGTAGTGATAACAGCAACAAACGGCCATGGGTGAAGACAAAAAAACGCGATAATACGCGTAACCGATGATTGTTAATGGTAATCAATGTTGCCAATATCAGGGCCAAGCAACTCACCAAATAGAAAGGGTGTTGATATCCAGCGATCATGGATTCGGCAAATAATATGGTTGCAATAAGCAGTACACCGGATGCATCACGATAGGGGTGTTGGTCGCTGAATTTTAACCAGGCAATAATCACAACGGTGCCATTTATGGTGAGTGGATGAACGTAGCCATACTGCCGGTACAGATTAAAGGCGGTTGTCAAAAGAATGATATAGCCAGTGATCTTGAAACACACAGTGTGTAGGTTTTTATTCGGAAAAATATGGTGTAATACAACGGTTGTTAATGCAGCGGCCACCATTCCGATAAACCACCATCCGATGGCTATAAGATAGGGGTAGCTAGCAAGGCATAAGGTTGTAAAAACCATGAGCAAGGCATCGTTTGATAACGCCCTGGTGTTGTGAATGTCGAATTTATCCAACATGGGGGCTGTCGCGGAGATAGTCATAGGCTGGCGCTCGTTTTTCCTCGGGTGAGTCCGGGCATTATGCTTTCTTGTGGGCATTGAAAGCTTGCTAGTTGAAGCAGGCAGCGCTGATAGTGGATATTGCCAATTCCCTGCGGTATTTCGATGTGAGGTAAACGTAATCCAAACTGGAAATTATTACGTTGAGCCCAGTCAGCTTGCGCAACCAAGTGTAGAATACGGGCTTCAGTTGGCTGATCGTTGGTGTTCCAATCGAGCCATATATGCGGTAGAGCAGCTGATTCCTCGGGAACAAAATGTTTGACCACTAGCTTCTGTGTTTTGGCGTACGTTTTCCAATGAATAGTATTGAGAGAGTCGCTGTTGTTGTACTCATATAAACCATCGATTTCCCTGTCACCCTCAACGGTAGGTGTGTTGATGAGAGCGTGGGTCTTGGTTAAGGTCGGTGCGCAGGGAAGTACCCACGTTTGAAGTGCAAATGTTAACGGTAAACGTATACGGAATAATCCAATGGGGTAATCCGTTGTTAGGCTAAGTTGGTCTATGTGGTAGCAGCCCCTACCATTATGATTTAACTCGATATGTAACTGCTGATTATCCATCGGAAGCAGTTCAAAACGTTTAATCGCCTGATTACCTAACCTAAGTGTGAGGGAAGGGCGGTGTAGACGGCTGGGGTTGTTCACGTGAAGTCTAAATCGCAAGGGCTCGCGGGTACTGGAGTGTTTTCTATCTGCTACCGGTGTAACAGATAAGCCTAGAATATTACGACGCGTTAACCAGATGCTAACTAAGCTGGTGCTAATTAAACTAAAGCCGAAAAATAGGGCGAAATTGCTGTTAGATGGACTGCATAGCGCTAAAAAAATAATGGTAAGTATTAGCACTAAAACCAAATAACCGGAGCTGACTAAACGGAATGTCATTGGTGGGTTTCCTTTTTCTTCAGATGAGGCTAACGCACAGGGACATGGTTGTGAATTATTTCACTGGCTATGGATTGGTTTAGGTCTGCAGCTGTTAAGCGATGATCAACAACGCAGGGGAGCACTGCTTGAATATCTTCCGGTAATACATGGTCGCGATGCTGTAGGAGCGAATGCGCCTTGGCAACTTGTAATAACCCCTGACTAGCTCGGGTGGACAAACCGCACGAGAAAAGGTGGGACGTTCGCGTATATTCAATAATGTCTTGCAGATAATCCAATAGAGCCTCGGAGCAATGTTGATGATTAACTTTAGCTTGCAAGTGAATAAAATCATTCGCACCGACAACCGATTGTAAGCGGTCGATCAGTGATCGCCGGTCTTCTCCTATTAATATGGCACGTTCTGCTTCGCGACTGGCATAACCTAGTTGTAAACGCATAAGAAAGCGGTCCAGTTGGGACTCTGGTAGCGGGTAAGTTCCGAGTTGTTCTGTGGGGTTTTGCGTCGCAATGACGTTAAAAGGCGTAGGCAAAGGGCGGGTTTTTCCCTCTATGGTCACTTGTTTTTCTGCCATCGCTTCTAGTAACGCACTTTGTGTTTTTGGTGTGGCACGATTGACTTCATCTACGAGTAATAATTGGCTAAATACCGGGCCTGGGTGGAATGTAAAGCTTTCGTTTTCCCGAGAATACATCGATAAACCCAAAATATCGGTAGGCAATAAATCATTGGTAAATTGGATGCGCTGGTAATCGAGTCCAATAACAGCGGCTATGGCTTGAGCAAGCGTTGTTTTTCCCTCACCAGGCATGCCTTCGATTAATAGGTGGCCTTTGGCTAATAAACAGGTAACTGCTAGTGTGATTTTTTCAGGTTTTCCGACGATGATCTCATTAAGTGTTGCCTGGATAGCATCTAAACGTACAAATACCTGGTTCAGTTGAGAGGGTGATACAGAGGTCATAACGTGTCCTTAGGTCTTTTTCGACGAGATAATTTTTAGGGCTTGTGGATGACCATTCTTGGCCGACTTTTGCAGCCAAATTTTTGCTTGGGTTGGAAACACATCGTTACCTAAGCCTTGTAAATACATATGATATAACATGAACTGCGCGTGGGGATGGTCTTGGTTCGCTGCTGTTTCGTAAAATTTGAAAGCTTGTTTGTAATTTTGTTTTATTCCTAAACCAAAAAAATATAATTCACCTAGTAATGTTTGAGCACTAGAAATATGTAGATCAGCTGCCTGGTTGCAAAGCTGGTGAGCAAAGTTGTAGTCGGGTTTGTCGCCATAAATGGATTGGAAACAGTTGTTATGGACTCTATTTTTCTGAATGTCGGACTCAGAGGTTTGTGAGAAAAATGATGTTTTAGTTGCGCATCCCGCTATCGTTAAACAAAGCAGCAAGAAAAGCGATTTATGCAATAAGTGTAGCATTGTTATATTCCTTAAAATTGACAGAGTGAGTGGCAGCGTAGCGATAAGGTATCCAGAGATGTGACGTCTGTTTTTGCTTGTGGTATTAAAGGGGGGGCGATCAATGACGTTGTATTTGCTCGCTCGGTGAGTCGATCATTGATCTCGGGGGATGAGCCAGGGTCTACCATTACGTGGGGTGTAATCATCAAAATCAATTCACTGCGTTGATCAAGGTCTTCTTTGCTGGTGAACAGTAAACCAAGGCCTGGGATTTTTGAAAACCAAGGCACTTGGCTTTTCTTTCGTGATTTTGTCTCTCGTACTAGGCCTCCAACGGCGATGGTGTAACCATCTTTGGCAATGATCACTCCTTGTAAGGTTGATGATGTGATGGTGTCTAGTGGTAAGGATAGTACGTTACCTCCAGATACCACAGATATAGTGGTTGACTTGTTTTTTAGCGTTGAATTTTCTTGATCGATATCTAATGTGATAGTTTTATCTGAATTGATGTACGGTGTGATTTTGATGGTGCTACCGATCTCCTTTATGGTCGTACTAGGAATGATATTATTGTTGGAAACAGTGATGTTGGTTCCGGTTGCAGATACCTCTACTTGCTCATAGCCTGTTACCATTACCATTTCTTCCCCCACAAATAATTTTGCTGGTCGATTGTTGGCCGCTAGTATAATGGGTTTTGAAAGCACTCTGACCCGTTGCTTTTCTTCCAGAAACTCTATGTTAGATTTTAGCTTATCATTGAGGAATTCAAATACTAACCCGCCACCTGTTAGGGCATTGTTGCCAAGTAGTATAGGGTTGGTGCTGTCACCTGATAGTCTTGATTGGCTCACCTCAAAATTAAATACTGATTTGAAATCGTCGCCAATTGTAACGTCAAGAATCTTCATTTCTAATAGAACTTGAGGAATAGGCCTGTCCAGTTCTTTGATCAGGCGAGCAATACTCGCTAATGCTTCTACGTCACCAGTGCGTACTACTACGAGGTTATGTTCTGCAATTACGGTAACGTAGATAGGCTCTTTTTGTGTGGTTAATTGTTGTAATTGTCGAGCGGAGATTAAATTGTTACCGTTTCCACGAGTGGTGAGCGAAGATATTTGATCAACACTTAAGGGGCTAGTTAAACGGTCGTCGTTGTCATTACTGTTCTCATCAGAGTCATTATCGCTATCTCCATTATCATCTGAATCGTCCTCACCTTCACCTGAGCTTGTACGTTCAACTCGGGAACCATATAAGTTGGCGATAGCATCCGCAACAAGGTCAATGTTGGGCTGTCTTACGGTAAAAACACGACTTTGATCATTTCGATGAATGACCAAATCCTGGCTGTACTCTTCATTGGTCATAATACGGTAAGATCGTGTTTTAGGATCCCTTCGATACCACAAGTTGTTAATGCGACAGATGGTTTTTATCGCTTCATTGATAGTAATGTTTCGCAAGAACACCGTTACCTTCGTTTTGGCGGCCTCTGGTGTGGCGGAAATATTATGACCAGAGAGTTCGGAAATGATACGGATGGCATCAATCAATTCAGCTTCTTTAAACTCTAGTTCTGCAAGGCGGGCATTTTTTGCATACAGTGTTATTGGGTAACATAAGGACGAGAGAATAAGTGCAATTCCGAAAAAAACAGGGAGTAACGCAAATGGATGACGGTTGAATATTATGGGTTTCATGAGTATTTATGCACCTATGCGTTATCGCACGACGACTAAGTCGCCAAGCGTTCCAATTTCTACAATGACGTTGAGACGATTAATTTGTTTGATTTCTAATACTTGAAGCGGATTGGCGGCGTTAAAACTTATTCTATCGCCCACTCTCACCATGTGAACGCCATCGCCGGCAATATCAAGTAGAGCAAGCGGTGAGCTATCTTGGTCGTGCATAATAACGCCACGTAGCTTTAATTTTGGCACCTGATCAATAGCGCTAGAGGTAATAAAAGAGGCGTCTACATCGCCGTTATTATATGAGTTATTAAGTTTAGCTATCTTTGGGGTTACGGTGAATGGGTCACGTAATCCATTACTGAAGGCATTTTTAGAAACTTGATCTAGTAAGTTGTTATCTGGTGTGGATGTTTGTGAGGGAGTTGAGGTGTTATAGGAAGGTACATGATCTTTCTCATTGTCATAGGTCTGATAGTTGGTGTTATCACGGTTTAACGCCCGTTTTAAATGTTGTTGCCGTTCTTGGATCATATTGATCAGATCGGGAAGTTGTTTGGACAAATCCGCTACGGCGTTGCTTTCGGCCATAGCAATGCTGGACGCTTGTAATATCAATGGTGCAAATATTACGGACAGCAATGTGTTGCTGGGTTTATTGCGCCTGGCTGTTTTTGTCGCTAATAATGAGCGTGATATATTTTTCATTGTATGACTGCAGTCGTTCGATGATTGTTCAATAAAATGAGCATGCTACCCACCTGATGCTGCAAAAATGGCCTTAAAGAATGCGGTGTACACATAAGCAACCATACCGCCGATAAGTAATATGGCGATAGGTTCCATCATACTACTTAGTACTTTACTTTTTATTTGTAGTGCCTCTTCGTAAAATGTTCCTGCTTCATGCATGATTTGTTCTAAGCTGCCAGATTTTTCTCCAACAGCGGCTAACTGTTGTATTAAAGGGGTAATGCTTTTGGTTTCAAAACTACTGCCAAGATCCTGGCCCCGTAGAATTTTTTCTCTTGCCATGGATAAGTCATTGGATATAACACTATTACCAATGAGACTTTTTACGATATCTAAGGTTTCCACTAGGGTGAGGCCGCTGCGTAATAGCATCGAAAAACCCCAGCCAATCTGAGACATGGCACCAATCGTGACAATGGAACCAAATATTGGAATGCGTAAGATAATGGAATCAAGAATGTAACGGCCGCGTGGTTTGGTATAGGCGAATAGAATACCGCCAACGACGACAGCAACACCAAGCCCAATGAACCCACCCCATGCGGAAATAAAATCCGAAAAATCCAGTAAAGATTGGGTCTGTGGAGGTAGTCTTTTTCCGGAGTTTTCAAAAAATTTGGCAAATTTTGGCACAACGCCAGTAACAAGAAAAAAGAACATAGCTATGGCGATGATTAATGTAATACCGGGGTATAACATGGTTGTCATGGTTTGGCGCTTGATGTCAGCTTTGCGTTCCATGTGTGACGCCACACGTTCCATGACTAAATCCAATTCACCTGTAGCTTCTGCACTACGAATCATATGTTGTGCCATATCAGGAAACATACGCCCTTGAGCGGATATCGCTTTAGAAAAATTGTCACCGGATTGAATCTGCTGATGCATTTCTTGAACAACGCTTTTTATTTTCCCATGCATCAAGTTTTGAACAATTTGCAGACCTTCTGTTAATGACAGTCCGGAGCGCAACATAAGTGCTACCTGGCGAAAAAAGAAGATTTTTTGCATGTTCGTGATGGGTAGTATGCCCGAGACGACAGCACGTATATCGTTGGGTTTGACGGTTACCAATAATTGATCAGAGTCATTTAGCTCCATTACATAGAGGCCTTGATTACGAAGCCTTCCTGATGCGCTACTTTTGTCTTCGGCCTCTATGTTGCCTTTTTTTTGTTGCCCCTTGTCATCTAGAGCAACGTAACGATAAATTCTCATGCTAATGTGTCATCCAATTGTTCTGCCGTACGCGGCAATGGTAGTAGCGCCAGGCGATCGAGCTCTTCTATAGAGGTGAGTCCTTGCAGTGCTTTGGCGATGCCGTCTTGTCGGAGGCTAAAAAAATGTTTGGCTTCTTTTTGCAAGGTACTCTCGTCAGCGCCTTGGCTGATGAGAGCAGCCATATCGTTGTCAATCCATAATGTCTCAAACAATGCAAGACGACCTTTGTAACCGCTATCCATACAGTTTGCGCAGCCCTTGGCTTCGTATAACGTGGTGTCCTGTGAAAGGCCTAGTTGTTGCAGTTCTGAGGTAGAGGCTTGTTTTGGGTGTTTACAGTTTGGGCATAAACGGCGTATTAACCGTTGCGCGATAACGGACAGCAAGGTGGAACCAATTAAGTAAGACTCCGCACCTAAATCGGCTAACCGGCTGACTGCGGCGATAGCGGAATTGGTATGTAAGGTCGAAAATACCAAGTGACCGGTCATTGAGGCTTTCATGGCAATGCTTGCGGTTTCACCGTCTCTAATTTCACCGACCATAATGACATCGGGGTCGTGACGTAGAAAGGAGCGCAAGGCGTCGGCAAAACTGACTTTTCCGCTAACGTGCACCTGCGAGATACCCTCCATAACATATTCCACCGGATCTTCAGCGGTTAAGATATTGATGTCGTCGGTAGCAATTTCTTGTAGCGCGGAATACAGCGTGGTCGATTTTCCGCTACCCGTAGGGCCGGTAATTAAAATCATGCCGTGAGGTTTAACAATGGCTTCACGAAAACGTGTTAGGTCGTCGATTGACATACCAATTTGCTGTAAGGATAGTGCATCACCATCGGATCCTAATAAACGAATGGTCGCCCGCTCACCGAACCGCGTGGGTAAAGTGGCAATTCGAGTGTCAAACTCAACACCGTTATCCACGGTGTGGGTTAAGCTGCCGTCTTGTGGCATGCGTTGCTCAGAGATATCCATGCTTGCGAGGACTTTTAATCGGCTCATTAAACTCAAGCCTTCTTCAGGTGTGAAGTTACGCGGGTAATCCTGAAGTCGACCGTCAACTCGAATGCGTATTTGAACGGATTCTTTTAAGGGCTCGATATGGATATCAGAACTTCTTAACAGGTAAGCTTCATCAAAAATATCATCAAGTGTTTGTACCGGATCAAATATATTGTCTGCAGCCCCAGAGTTATCTTTGAGTGATGATTCTGATTGCGGGGCAGAACGCAGGGTAACCCGTTGAATAATATGGGTGAGTTCTTTGGGTGCTGCGAGGTAGATATCAATGGTTTGACCAAGGATACGTTTTACTTGTTGAATGCCTGCGTGGTCTTCTGGATCAGCTACCACCAAACGGATTCTGTCATTTTCATCCGAAGCGAGTGGCAGCATTAAACGGCGTTCAATTAAACTCTGAGGTAACTTACGTAGCAGTTCTGGACTAGGTTGAATCGCTTTTCCAGAAATAAAAGGTAAGCGGTGAAGCCCCGCATAGGCGCGATAAAACGCTGATATAGGCATGCGGTTGGCGAATGCCAAGGCTGTCAATAGCTCTTTGCGTTCGCGACGGGCACTGCGTTGTACCTCGGTGACTAGCTCAGGGCTTAATAAACCTAGTTGAACGCAGGCATTAATTAATACCGTATCTCGTAACATGGTTAGCGCCTGTTTCCTTGCGATGTATTACTAGTCTCTGCTTGCAATACTCGTAACATTTCATCTAGGTTGGCAGGGCGATGGGTAAGGCGCATTGCCTGTTCTTTGCTGAGTAGCTTTTCTTTTACGCGTGATGCTAATGCATACTCTAATGTTTGATTTCCCGTGGCGCGCCCCGTTTCCATCATCGAACGAATTTGTTCTGGTTTGTGGTTTCTGATCAGGTTAGCGACACCGTTATTTACGATGAGTATTTCGTTAATCGGAATACGACCACGACCGTCATCGGTTTTTACCAATATCTGTGTCACTACAGCTCGAAGTACCATGGATAGTTGTTTACGTACGCCATCCTGCTCTTCGCCAGGAAACGCTCCAACTAAACGGTCAATAACGCCTACAGCATCGTTAGTATGTAGAGTAGAAAATACTAAGTGACCGGTTTCTGCTGCCATGAGTGCAGCTGTCATCGTCTCTGTATCACGCATTTCCCCTAGTAGAATAACGTCAGGATCCTCTCGCATGGCAGCACGAATGGCTTGTGAGAAGCTGGGGACATCGGTACCGACTTCTCGTTGGTGTACAGTGGCTTTTTCATTGATATATACAAATTCAATGGGATCTTCCACTGTTAAAATATGACAACGACGCTGTAGATTAATGGAGTTAATGAGGCTTGCTAGAGTGGTGGATTTTCCACTGCCGGTGGGGCCAGTAACCAATACCAAGCCATCTTTTAGCTCTGCCAAGCGACCAATTTGGGGTGGTAGACGTAAATCTTCGATAGGGTGGAAGGTACCATCTAACCAGCGTGAGGCAATGGCAATACCCCCGCGTTCAAAATAAACATTGATTCGAAACCGATGATTGCCTTGAATACTATAACCAACGTCAAGGCTGCGTTCTTGTCGTAGTCGTTCCAATTGCTGAGGCTCAAGGAACGATTGAACGATCTCTTGTTGACGCTTATCAGTTATTGGAGTATCCGTCTCATCGGGTAGTAGCTCACCACTGATTCGGTAAGTTGGATAACAGTTTACCGACAAATGCATGTCCGATGCGCCTTTATCAATGCACTGGGTTAGCAGTGAATCAAAAGGGTGAGTTGATGTGCCAGAAAGCATGAATCACCTTGGAGTTTAAAGTTTTGACTTAAAAAGCTAGCGTAAATAACGCGAGTACGGATGTATTATTTTGTCGAGTATTTTCCTTGGCTTCGGTGCTAAGGGATAGTTTGGTGACTACTACGGTATAGGGCAGGCTTTTTAGTTCAGTCAAAAACTGGTTCAATTGAAAGAAACCACCTCTAAATTTAATATCAAATAAAGGTCTGGCTAAGGCATCTTCGTCTTTAAGCGTTGTAACACCTGCCAAGCTATCTAATGCAATATTGGAAGCTTGAATGCTGAGTAGGCGTAACTGATTTTTTTCTGCTAACTGGGTAATGTTTTTTCGCATACTGGCAATAGCGTTGTTTTGTGATAAGTCGATAAAACTTTTCTTAAATCCAGCGAGTGTTTTAAGTTCTTGGTCAATGGTGAGCTGTAAGGCAGTGGCTTTTTCTTCTAGGGTGGCGGCATTTTGTGGGCCCGGTCTCATCGGGCGTGTGTTATTCATTGCCTTGATGCTGTCACCCAGTTGTTCTTGCAGCACTTGCATATCAATCTGTAACGGTTTTATACGTAACATTAAATAAGCAGCAACCGCAACGGATAACATCAGAATGACGATGAGTAATTGTTCCCGTTGGCTTTGGGGAAATAGGGATTTCATTAGCTATTTTTGTCCTTACTTTCACGAGGGGTGAGAGTGAAGTTGAATTGATACCCTTCTAGTTCACTGGGGCCGAGTTTTACTTCACTAGGGCTATCGCTGATGTATAGATTCCAAGGTTCGATAGCGGAGGATAATCGTGCATTGAAGTCATCAACCGTACTTTGAGTTGCTGCCCAGCCACTGACCGATAAACGATACCAATCGTTTTCCTCGATCTTATACACAATGGCTTGATCGGGGATGTTGTTGGCGATGGTGGGCAATAATGATTCTGCGAATTGTTGGCGTTTGACGAGCACTGATTCGATGTAGAGTTTGCGAGTCTGTAGGCGGGAATGTTGTTGCTCTAAAACATCAAGCTTTGCTTTGGCTTTCTGTGCGTTTTCACTTTTACTGATCACACCTTCGTTGATATATTCAATTTGCGCAGTCTTGGCATTGTTGTCGAAGATTTGTTGCTCCATATCGCTAATTTGCCATGCAAAAAATATTTCGATGCAGACAACAGAAAATAATAGGGTGGTAACAACGCCGTAGAGTTGCATTTTGGGTTGTTTATAGAGGGGGGGTGGTGGCGGTTGGCCTTGTAGTTGGATCGCTGTGTTACTTGATGCCGTTCCAAAATAATGTTGTGCCGCCCCAATGATGCTACTGTACAGGCCTAAATTGAGCGATTCATTGAGCGTATCGTTGATCTTACACTGAGCTTGTTGATGTGGTTCAACGGGGAGTAGGGGGCGGTTTAACGTTGTTGTTAGTGTCTGGGTTAACATCTCAATTCGGGGGTGTTGCCCGCTTACCCATATGCTGCTGATGTCAACGGATAACAGTGGTTGACATAACTCGGCAATGTCACTTGCGGTAACGCTACGATCACAACACTTTTGTTGAGCGAACTGAGTGATTTGCTGATTCTCAATTCGACAACAGGCAATGTAACCCGGTTGTATTTCTAATAAGACTTGAGATCCTGGGTTGCTATTTTCGCCTTCCGGGATGTTGCAACAGAGGCTGGCAGATGAGGTGCAAGACATGGGATATACCCATTGCAGTCGTATCTGTTGTTGCATGAACGCCGCGACCCATTGCTGTCGCAATACTGCACTGATAGCGCTGCACAACCATAGTCCTTTTTGACTGCCCACGGTGGTGGATTCTGGTAGCCAACTGCAATCAATGGCGTCGTCCAGTAGGTACATGTTTTCTTGTATCGCGAGGCATTCTTCTAGTTGCTCTCGTGTTACGTAATCGCGTTTAATCGCCTCTTCGCCGAATCGTGCTGGTGCTCGGCCACCACGATTGGCTGATATCTCTGCGTAGGCCTCCATCTCCAGTAATATGTCATCTCGCTGTTCTTCGGTGAGATAGTTGCGCCCCATTAACAGCCAGCCAATATTCCACTGGGAGGCTTGTTCGCTCATTAGGGTTTCCATTTCCCAACGTACCAACTCTAACATCTGGCTTTTGTCGACGGTGGTTTCACCTTCGACGGGAATGTCGAGTAATGCTGGTACAACGCTGGCACTGACTAAAAGGGCTTCCTTAGGCGTTTGTATACCGTTGTTTTTAAGTTTTTGCAGGATTTCATCAATTGATGCAACGGGGTCGGTATTGGTGGAGCTGGCGCTGTGCTCTATAAGTAATTTGTCATCTTCTTTGCTGATGATTAATGCATGCAAACCAAACCCATTGGCTTCTGCTACAAGAATGCGTTTTTGGCCTTGTTGGAATAAAGTAGAGAGCGGGCCGTTTTTTAATTGGGTTATGTGTTTTTTCATGGTGTTATTCAATTACAAATTTGATTGTGGGTATTGAACTGCGGGCAGAAATTAATATTTGTGTATTGTCCTTTATGGTATTTGGGAGTGTTGTTGTACCATCAGGGGGGGATTCTGAAAATATAGCTACAATATGACGGCCAACTGGAATTCTAGAGAAAGAGGTAATTGGGTTTTTGTTCTGTTTCCAAGTAATGCTGTTTCCACCTGGGCCGAACAATTCAGTCGCATCAATTCCAATGGTAGAGGGGAGGATGGGGTTAAAGTAGTAGGTTTTCCATTTGTTGGAAGAATCTTTTGTGTTGAGATATATAAGTAGTGCTATTTGGTAGTTCGCGACGTCAATACCTGCGCTTGTTTTATTTTCAATGGAAAATCTCAACTGCTCTATTGGAATACTCCAGTCATCCGGGGAAACTTCGTAATTTAGTGGTGTCGTAAAACCTTCAATCTTATTAACGCCGGTGGCGTAGTTATTCTCCAAACTAAATTGATAGGTATTGGTTGTGTTTGCAATACCAAATGGCAAGCCCCAAGCATCCAGGAATTCCTCGTCTGAATCCAAACTGCTGGATGGTAGGTAATGATTTCGGTAGCCTTTAAATAGATTGAATTCACTACCCGTGAGGGGGAACGTGGAAGTGTCATTCTTATAGGTTGGAATTTGTAGTCCATAGTCTTCCCATTCTACGGATGTGACGGTGTTCTTTGACCATGAGTCGTCTTTTTCTATTAACGGTTTAACCTGAAGAACAGAGCTTGGTGATGGCAACGGTGGTAACACCCCATTATCAAAAACAAACCCCGACAACCGTTCTTCATTATTATAATCCCGCACCTTAACTACAGCTTCGCGGATCATTTTCATCTTATTGATTGATTCGTCATAACGCCATTGCGCATCTTCATTTTCAATAAAAGTCAAAGATACGGTTGCTAACGTTCCCATGATGAATACCACCAACACCATTTCCAGTAGGGTAAATCCGCTGTGTAGACGGTGAGGGCGGTTAGAAGAAAAATTACTTGTTTTCATGGGTGATCTCGGTAAACCATGCTTTTGTTTTTTGCCATAATGTCGGGCGAGCATGGCGGTCAAATGCGTGAACAACAACGCCAGGGCCGTAATCGGATGTATAAGCGTGGTAGGCATACAGAGTTACCTTGTCGCCAGGCCGTAATAAATCATTCGCCTGTGGCACAAGTTCATCCAAAATGTACAGGTTCCAGGTTTTTCCTTTTTTGGATTTCGCCATCATACCCATGGAGATCGACGGAGGGTTGTCAGCGGTAAAATCTGCGAGTAATTTCTGTAGATAGGTGGATTTTCTTTGCGTGGGTAAATCAGATATTTCTGCTTCAAATTGGATTTTCTTAAACATTGCAATCTCAATATCACCCTTTCTAGTAGGACGAAAATGTTCAAGCATAAAATCAAAATCCAATATGTCGTGTTCGCTACTGTGACCTTCACTGCCGGCATGGGCGTAACTACCAAGACATAAAATCCAGAGAGAAATAATGAAAAGAGTCGAAGCTTTTGCCTGATTAGTCATGGTTTCAAAATTTCCGTTCTGGCTGCTGAGGGCAAAAAATGCTGAAGTTAGTAGAGACATAAAATGAGATCGTCGTTGCTGCCCGATGAGATGAAATTAGTTGCGCAGTTAGCAATGGGTTCACCATCATACCGACCATTACGACCCATGCTGACGATGCGGGCTTTATCCGTGTCGCCGAGATCAAATAGTAGATAGGGGCGCCCGAATTTTTCATGAGGAAGCATTGAGTTGTCTTCACCTACGAATCGCCAGTCCAAAAGACATTGATTATTAGAAGTGGACTCACTGCTACATACGGTAAATGTGTTGTTATTCACTGCGGTGTAGGTGAACGGATCGGGTATGCCCCGTTGCAATCTCTTGGCATTGGTAATGCCAGTGACAGCATCAAGGGTTTGGTTGGTGGGATCGCCACTGCCGTTAAACCCTAGATCATCTCCTATATCCACTTGGCCGCTATCACCGCCGGTAATATAAGGCCCGCGCCAGCCTATTTGGTATTCAATATTCCAAGAGCTGGTCGAGTCAGGAGGGCTAAATAGAAAGTTAAAATCAGCAGGGGATTCATGTGCAGCTGTAGTGGGTGACAAAGGGAAAGCAATGTTGTCTCGTTTGTACTGCAATAACGATTGGCGAATAGCTTCCATTTCAGTGTGAGCTGCTTTTATTTGTGTCTGTGAGCGAATCGAACTTTGGCCTCCACCGTAAGATGCTATTAATATACCGCCGAGTATTGCCATGATGCCGACAACCAGCATCATCTCCAATAATGTAAACCCTTGATGATGGCAAGAATATATATTTCGCTGTTTAGCAAGGATCTCAATGTGGTGATGATAAAAAGGGGCAGCATATGCTGCCCCTGAATAGATGTCCTTATCTGCTTAAATCCTATGGGGGTATAGATATCGCTAAGCGCTATTAAGTCTTCTGGCCTCTGAACTCAGCAACTTCTTCGTCTAGGAAATCGCCTCGAGCATCAACAATTGCTTGTACTGCGGCTTCACCATTTGAGAAGTAAGTTTGAGTGCCTGTAGTCAAATCACCATCGGAGAACGGTGTTGCTGGTGCGGTAGCATCATCATCGTTACCGATGTTTATCAAAGCAACATAGTGAGCATATTTATCTTTTCCTACTTGTCCGTAGAAGGGAGCTTTGGCGAAGGCAGCACTACCATCGTTACCAACAAGATCAGATGCTTGGCCTAGACCCATGCCGACTAAAATTGCAGTAGCAGGTGCGCCTAACTTTTTGTTGTTGTAGCCATCACTTGTTTTCCAAACCATTAGTGGAGCGCCAGCAGTAAGCGTGCCAGAGAAGCCGCGACCACGGTTGCGGTTATCTGTTGACGCACCTGGACGAGGGTCTTCAAATGCATGATTTGGAATATCTGCGTCTTGTAAGTCTTGGTCAATGTTAATGATTTCGCCCGTAGCGAAAGTTACGGCAGTGGTCTTAGGGCTCGCGGTTTCGTTATCACATGCAAAGGCTGCTGCATAACGAAGTGATACAACACCTACATCAGCTAATGCGGTAATACCACCGGCAGGTACAGCTTGCAGGGTGAATTTATCGGCTAGTTTTTTACCTAAACCACCACCAATACCCGAGGCGTTAGAAGTTCCACCGAATGGAAATGCAGTGTTTGCTGCGGCTGCAGTACCATTGGCTAGCGCGGTTGCAACTATGTTTGTTACACCACCGATGGCAGCAGCGTCTGCTACCGGAGCGCAAACTAGTGATTCCAATTCATTTGGAATATTTCCAGTGTCTGCTTTAAAAATACGGAATGCATCTTCAACACCCGCAATAGTCGCCGTCGCCGCACCACGTGCAGCCTTACCTTCTTGTCCGCCAAAAGACGAGATCATTGCACCACCAACGATGGCCATGATACCTACTACAACAAGTAATTCGAGTAGCGTAAAACCGCCTTGTTTTTTGCCCATGTTCTTCATGATTTTCATGTGTTTCTCCATTAATTGTAAAGGCATAGATGGATCAACCCCACGTTGACTGTGACCTATGAATCGTTCTGTTTCCCACAATGATGTGGGTGGTTAAAAACAAGCAAACTCGCATTGCTTTGTATTGAAAATGTTTAATTATTCGGCTGTGATTTGTTGTGTTGTTAGCCTTTTTCTTTTGTTAAGTTTTTCCACTAGCATTACGTACGCGGGTGGAATAGCAATATTGTTATGGTGTTTGAATTTTTTAAGAAACCAGCCTTTTCGTTCACCGGTAACGATTATTTTTTCCCAGCTTAATAGGGCATCGTCACCAACAACATTCACTTGGTAGTTGTGTATCTCTATTGAGGTTTCTCGTGTGCTGTCATTTTTCTGGGTGACCTGCACCGTTAGAGTGTTGGCATCATTGTCTAGCGATAGGTCTTTGATCGAGCCCCATTCGCTTGGTAGTTTCTTGTTTAGTGCCCAGATGGCGACAGCCTTAGAGCTGATATGACGTTTTCTGAAGCGGCTGATGCGTTTTAATAGTTTGTGCATTCTGGGTTACGCTCCGTTATTTCTGTTTGTTTGAAAACTTAAAGTGATCATAACTAAGAATGATAATGAATGCAAATCATTATCATTTAGAATTGCATTCATTATTTTGTAGAGTCGACAAACGACTGTTGACAACAGCCAAGCCTCAAATGATAATGCGTCTCATTTGAGGCTTGGCTGTTTATGGTCTTGCTATAAGATTTAATTAATCTGGGGAGCATATTCGGATGGTGGCGGTTACTAAAGCAGGGCAGTCTGGCGTTGATTTAAGCAAGCACAAAGATGTGTTGGAAAAATTCGTGGATTTATACAGTGAGGTTTTTTCTCATGATGGGTTCGGAGATATCAGTGTTGAGATGAAAATCTTACGGCGAGGTCAGAAAGAAATTATTATCCGCTGCGGTAAGCAATATCGTTTTGTGTTGGATTGTGATCAGGCAATGGTGAATGAGTCTCCGCTTAAAGCGTTGTTAAAAAGAGACTTGTTGGCGTAGCACTGTTTAAACAGAGTAGTGTTACTAATATAAAAAAGGGGCTATGTACGACAGTACATAGCCCCTTTTTTATATTAGTGCGATGTTACAAGTCTGATAGAAATTCTATCAGCGCATGACGCTCTTCATTGTCAAAGCTCAGCACCGCATTCTTAGCACCCTGAGCTTCACCTCCATGCCAAAGAATCGCTTCCATGATAGTGCGAGCACGTCCATCGTGTAAGAATGTAGCCTCTGGATCAACGGTATGAGTTAACCCTAAACCCCACAGAGCAGGTGTGCGCCATTCTTTTGCGTTAGCTTGATACTCAACCAATACAGTGTCAGAGACACTTACATTGTCGACCGTGAAATCTGCTAAGTCCTCACCCATGTCATGCAATAACGAATCGCTGTAAGGGAAAATGGTTTGATTTGATAATTCAAGATGTTCTTCGCTACTTGCTGTTTGATAACTTTCAACATGACAGCTATTACATCCGGCTTGTGCAAATAAAATCTTTCCTTTTTGTACATCCTCACCATAGGCATTTCGGCGAACAGGCACGGCTAGATTATGAGAATAAAGTTCGATGAGGTCCAATACGGCAGAAGACACTTCAAAGTTATAATCACTTGAGCTGTCACCATTCCCGTTGGGGGACACCAAGCAGTCGTCTTGATGTAGTAAGCAATTTTCATCTGGAAAAATTTCGGTAGTAAGGCCCATATCCCCATTAAAGGCGCCAGCTGCTTGTTGTCGAAGGGTAGGTTGGCCTGCTTTCCAGCCAAATCGCCCCAGTTCTACTTGACCGCTGACATGGTTCTTCACGTGGTTTGCTTTGCCTGAGATGGTATTCTGATCGGTATCGTTGATATCCTCATTGGCGAGGATGTCGGCTTCAGGGATAAGCGCCAATAACCCTAGGCCTATCATTGGAGGGGCAACTCGGGCAGAAAAGACAGTGTCGGCATTAAAGTCGTAACCTTGGCTGGCATAGTTACTCGTTAGGTGCCATTGCGGTTTGCGAAGTTCAACGGTGTACCCATCGTCAAAGGTGATAATGACGGTGGTATAGCTCACGCGTAAGTTACTTTCTTTTTCGATAGCAAAAATAGCGTTCTGTTGTAATTGCCCACCGACACTGGTATCGCCGACATTTGCGAGGGTGCCGTTTTGCATAGCTTGTAAATCAGCGTCGCTGATAATACTGCGAGAGGCGCGGATTAGCATGCTGGAAAAGTCAGTGCCATCTTCTGTCGCTGATACGTTGGGTGCGTGTCCGCGGCCATCACGTATGTGACAGTCTTGACAGGCATTGTTGTTAAACAGGGGGCCTAAGCCATCCCTTAGTTCGGTGCTGGCTTGTTTTTCAACCCAGGGGTTTTCAAAGAAATCATCGCCAAGGTTAAATCGCCTGATTCGTTCAACATCGGACATATTTGCAACATGTTGAGAAAAGGCGCTTGGGTTTGAGAAGCTTACGCTAGTGTCGCCGGCGGAAAGGTGCTCAATTTGTAGAGCATGATTTTGCTGTGTGGTATCGCTACTGCTGCCACCTGAGCCGCAGCCAACCAGCAGGCAGCTAGATAAACAAAGAGGGAGGGTAGATAACTTCATGATAGTGTCTGTGTTGGTTATTTTCGGCGTGAAACAGGGAAACACGCGAGCCCCAGAGTGGTACCCGACGCTAGCGCTTGTTCCCCTATTGGTGTACAGCGTTATTCTATTCGCTGTGGGTCGAATTAATCCCCGTCACCGCCACCACCCGTGTTTAGATCTGCTAAGGCTAACGCTTGGCGTGCTAAGTCCAGCTCAACACCCAATCCAATAAGTTCTAAGCTGGCAGCGTTGGCGTTGTCGTAATGTTCGTTGCCTTCACCAAGGCCAATGATTTGATCAAACTTTAGGATCGGCTCACCGGTTTCCCCTAGTGTTTGGATGGCTGCCATTTTGGTTTCGATGCTAGTAAATGCAGCATCAATCGTGCTGTAAGTATTGGAATCTGTTTGCTTGAGCAGCGTACCAAAACTTGCTCCACTTACCGTGCCATAAGTACCATAGAACGCGTTTTTGATGCCCTGAAAATTGTTGTAGATTGCAACATGGCTTAAATCACTAAAACAATCGTGTTCTTCTTCAGTATCGCCAAGTTCTAGGGCTGATCCCATGCGAGCTCCGGCGAGTTCGTCGTCCGCCATCACTTTCATAGAGCCTGCAATGTAGGCGATTGCATCGTCATGGTTTAAGAAGTTGTATGCAAGTGTGCCATCAGTGGATTCGGCAGCGGGGGACCATTCAGCAACCATATCAGATAGGTCGCTAACAAGCAGGTCAGTCGCCACTTGTAGGTATTGTGCGCGGCGATCGCAGTTTTCGTTGGTGCAACCTGCGCCGGTATCATAGTCGGTAGCAGGCCGTTCACCAGAGCCGGCATCTGTACCGTTGAGATCCTGGCCCCACAGTAAAAACTCAATGGCGTGAACGCCGGTGGCGACGTTGGCGTCGTTATCATCGACACCGTTTTGTGCCATAAGGTAAGCGCTATCGATGGTATCTGCGCTTGAAATGATGTTATTGCCATCACCGCCGTCAACGTAATCGATCAGTCCTTCAGCTAATGGCCAGGCATTAACTTGGCCTTCCCATTCGTCAACGGACTCTATGCCGGCATCTCCAGTATTGCTGCCGAGAGTGATATCAGTATCCCAGCGTAAAATCTCACTTTGTTGGTAAGGAACACGGGCTGCTTTATATGCTGCGCGGGCTAGCTCCAAGTTGTCTTCTGTTGGTGTTGCTAAAAAGTTGGCGACAGCGGTTTGTAGCGACTCTGCCGTGCTTAAAGAGTCAGAATACATGGCGTAAGCAATATCAACGTAGTTTGACTTAACATCAGCTGCACTAATGCTCCGATCTGCGGTGCTGCTACTACTACCGCCCCCCCCGCATGCAGTGATGATGCTGACAACAGCAACCGGTGCAACGACCCCCAAAAACCCTTTTATCTTTGACATTATTTTCCCCTAAGTACAATTGTTAATCAGGTGCGGATGATAATCATTCTGATTATGATTATCAATAGCATTCTCGTTATATCATTGCTTGACGGAGTTGGTTAGAATGCGTTCAGTTTGAAACAGGAACAATGAAACTTGAGATGACACGATTGAAATGATGGAAGAATTACAGCAGTTGTTATTCATAGGGTTGGAGTCTGTGCAATATTTGTTAGACCCCCAAAAGCGTATATATTGGTTATATTTACTCAGTAGCGCAGTGATAGCAGTCGGGTTGATAATGGCTCGTCGGGAAAATATTTCTCAACAATTGACTAAGGCTCTGAGCTGGAGATTGTGGCTTCATCCATCGAGTCGTATTGATTTTTATTGGTTTTTTTTGAACCACATTCTTCGCATAGCGCTAGTGGTGCCGGTGCTTGGGGGAGGGGTTTCGTTAGCAATTACCCTTAACCGGATATTGTATAAGTGGTTTGGTGCCGGGGATTTCTGGCAGCTACCAGAGCTGACGGTAACGGTTTTATTTACGTTGGTGTTGTTTTTGGTGGAAGATTTTAGTCGCTTCTTTGTTCACTATCTGTATCACAAAGTTCCGCTGTTCTGGCGTTTTCATGCCATTCACCACAGTGCAACAATATTAACCCCTATGACATTATATCGAATTCATTGGGCGGAAATGCTCGTGAATAGTATTCGTAGTTTATTGGTTATCGGCTTTGTAAGTGCCATGTTTATTTATTTTTTTGATAACGGAATTCATCCATACACGGTATTTGGTGCCACTATCACAGCATTTTTATTTAACATGGCGGGTTCTAATTTGCGTCATAGTAGCGTGTGGTTGGGATTTGGTTACTTTGAGCGCTGGGTTGTTAGCCCTGCGCAACATCAAATACACCATAGTGTTGCCCCGGAGCATATGGATAAGAATTTTGGTGCAACATTGGCGGTGTGGGATCGTTTATTTGGCTCATTAACGATGAGTCAAAATACCAAAGTAGAGGGCTATGGGCTTGCCGGTAAAGCGGTGGAACAACGTTTTCTTTCTCAGCAAGGAGGGCTCTAAAGGTCTATCAAACAAGTGATGGCATAGGTGGCGCTGGCTTTATCTATCCAAAAGACTGCATGGACTCAAAATGTTTCATTAAGTGCTCTGTACATAATCGGATCTTTGCTGATAGGTGGCGACGTTCTTGGTAAATCACTACAATATCCCTTTCTACAGCGCTCCATTCAGACAGTATCATCTGTAAATTTCCAGATTTAATATCGTCTGCAATATAATAATCAGGAAGATAAACAAGTCCTAAACCTTGAATAGCCGCGGCCCTTAGTGCGTTTCCACTACTACTACGCCACGTTCCTTTGACAGATTCTTGTTTTTCCCCCTTGGCACTAACAAATTTCCACGGTTTACTCTGGCCAAGATGCGTGAACATCAGGCAATTGTGTTGTTTTAGATCTGACGTTTTTTTTGGAACTCCGTGGTGTTTCAAGTAATCAGGGCTGGCTGCCACATGGAAGCGAGTGCGGCATAATGTTTTATTAACAACGTTGATATCGGTTCGCTGACCTAATTGAATAACCAAATCGTAACCATCTTCAATAAGGTCCACTTTGCGACTGCTGAAGTTTAATTCTATTTCTAATTTAGGATGTATTTTTTGAAATTCAGCGAGCGCTGGAACTAGGTGTATTTCACCTAGAAGGCTAGGGGTACTGATTCGTAGTACGCCTTTTGCTTCACTCTGCAAGGATGATACGGAACGCTCTGCGTCATCCAGCTCTTCAATGATGCGGGTGCATCTGTCGTAAAATACTTCACCGACGTCGGTTAATGATATCTTTCTTGTGGTGCGGTTAAGTAAGCGAGCACCCAATCGATCTTCGAGGCGGCTAATTTGTTGGCTAATGTGACCTTTTGATGCTCCCGTTGCTCTAGCGGCAGCAGAAAACCCCCCGTTATCAACAACTTGAACAAACTCCTCGAATCCTTCCCATCGGCTCATAAAACCTCCCAATTGTTCACATATAAAAACAATGTTATTTTGTTTTTCAGGATTATCCTTGTTTTGAAAACACTGTATATTAAAACGGTAATAAAGAAAACCACTAAGTCATGTGTCATATGGGTCATATGAGATAAATACAACGAGGAGAAGCTAATGGAATCGGAAATGGTAATTGCAGCAAGCTTAATCACTTCAGGGTTGATGATCGGAGGGGCAGCTGTTGCCTCAGGTCTGGGCATTAGTCGGGTGGGTGCAAGCTTTGTTGAGGGTGTCGCGCGTCAGCCTGAGGCTGCAGAAAAACTCCAGGTAAAAGCCTTTTTAATGGCTGGCACCTTAGAAGCGGTACCCATGATAGCGATAGGGATTGGTGTGATGCTGCTTTTTGCCAATCCTTTTTTATGAGGCCTACATCCGTTTGAATTAAAATAAGGTTCTGTCTTTACAGGAAGTACTTGCTCCCTCTATTAAGTTTAACGATTTTATAATTGAGGGAGCAGGAAATTGTCGACATCACTTGCTTGATAAGGTAGTTTTTTACGGAGTATCTCTTCCCAAATAAAAGGACTTTTCATGGAAACCTCATTGTCGATAGATCAGCCAGTGGATCAACGAATAAGCCAGAATATTCGTAATGCAGACAATAATTTCATCTACACCTGGCAGAAAATGATGGCCACATCGCCTAAGGGTGAAATACATATCATAGATGATCTAATGATTACCAATTGTGGCATATCCGTTCCCTTTTTTAATACCGCATTCACATCTACTCAAAGAAGTGTCACCGAGCAAGATATAGCGGTTGCAAAAGACTATTTTTTGAAAGCCGGTAAGTCGTTTCAGTTTTGTGTGCATGAGCCCTGGTCAGAGCAAAGTGCAAGCTTGCTTGAGGAGCATGGTTTTGTATTGGAAACAGTATTACCGGGAATGAGCTTTTCCGATACTGTAGAACTACCGATCAATAAAGGTGAGTTAACGGTAATCCAGCCAAGTACAGAGGAAGAACTTTCGCAATATCTCAGCTTGGTCTCTGAGGCATACGACTTGCCAGAATGGTTAGCTAAACAAATTTTAAATGCCGATTTTATCCCTGAACAAAATGTGTATTTGTATCTGGCTCTTGTGGACGGTATTCCCGTATCAACTTCAATGTTGGTCAATACACCTGAGGTTGCTGGTATCTATTGGGTTGCAACAGGAAAGGCAGAGAGGCAGAAAGGTTATGGTGAACTTGTTACCTGGCACGCTGTTCGTGAGGCCCTGCAACAAGGGTATAGCAGTGTAATACTGCAAGCTTCCGCTATGGGAGAGCCTATATATCAACGAATGGGGTTTGAAACTATCTGTCGGTACCAATTGTGGGTGTACAACGTCAAATAACTATTGTTGACTAAAACACTCAAAATTCAGACCCTGTTGTTACGTGGTCTATACTCTCAATAATGATAACGTTTCAGAGGCATTTTAGTTGTTTCCATACTATCTCAGCGCTCCTTCACGGTAACACGCTTTCATGAGTGGCCCGAAGGTCTGCACAATACTCTCATCATTCATGCTGTACGTAATATGCTCGGTGGCCTCTGCTCATATTTCATCTGCCGATACGGGTGAGTCTGTACATGGGACAGAAATCGATTCTTATCTTCTGAGCCCCCTCATGAGTATTCTGGAAGATAAGAGCGGCATGCTAACGATTGATCAGGTGAGCTCTTCTGAGAATCAACGATTCACGAAAAATAGTGACGAAATACCCAATTTAGGTATTACCGAATCGACCTATTGGCTCAAAATTGACCTGCAATATGCTATGCAAAGCTCATCGAACGATTTGGGTTCTACGTGGTATTTAGAGATTGGTCGGGCGCTGCTGAGTGTTGCTGAGCTATATGAGCCAGTAAAAGGAGGAGGGTATAGCGTTAGGTCTTCCGATATAAGGTTGCCGTTTAGCGAGCGAGAGGTAAAATATGTCAATAGCGTGTTTCCGATTACATTCCCCGCCGGGCAATATCCCACAATATATCTCAAAATAAAAAATCTATCGGCGCCACTTTATTTGCCAGTAACTCTATGGAAACCAGAGGCGTTTGTTCAAAGTGTGGCGGTGAAGAAGTATCTGTATGGGTTGTTTTACGGCTGTCTCTTAACATTAGTGATATATAACGTATTCATCTATTTTTCGGTGAAAGATGTTAGTTACCTATATTATGTGGGGTATATGGTCGGGATTGGTCTATATGTTCTTGTTCAGTATGGTCATGGAGTACTTAATGCCTTCCTGATTTATGATCTTGTTGGTAAAGACCTTACGGCGGAACTTATCTGGATAAATTATATTTTCGGAATTTTATTCATGTCTTCTTTTCTGGAAATTGAACGTTTGCATCCACGAATATACTATTTGTTGCGCATATATATGGTCTATGTGGTTTGTAATGTACTTTTAAGCTTTTTCGATCAAAGTATGGCAAAAATCCATTGGGTGGCGGGTGCTTCGGTCATTGCTCTTCCATTCTTTCTTGTTGTGAGTTTTTATTGTTGGAAGAAGGGGAATGAAAACGGAAAATATTTCCTATATGCATGGGTTCCAAATATTGTCAGTCTTATTTTTTCTGCGTTAGTTTTTAATCAAATATTACCATTTTTTGTGGCGCTAGACGCATTTTTGCTTCCTTTGGGCGTTTTAACTGAGGCATCAATATTCTCTTTTGCATTGGCGAATAGAATAAAATTAAATAGGGCAGAGTTATTATCGGCTGAAAAAAATAAAGCGAGAAGTCTTCTTGGGTATCAATCGATTTTTAATAATTCACTAGAAGGCTTGTATCAGATGAAAATGGACGGAAGCATTACCTCGGTTAACCCATCATTGGCCAGGATTTTTGGCTATTCGCTGGTTTCGGAAGTGATGCGAGAGAAGCGCGAAGTGGCGTTGGTAATGTTTGGCAGTGCTCGTTCGGGTTACAACGATCTGATCCAAGGACGAGGCGTTAGAAATAGCTTTACGATACCTATTTCTGGGGAACAACTAAGATTTATAGAGCATAACGCTAGGGTTATCTTTGATGCCCAGGGCACCGCAACTCATATCGAAGGTACGCTTGTTGAAGTCACAGAATCTCATGAAAAAACGAGAGCAATAACCGAGCGTGAAAAGGAGCGGTTGAGTAAAGAGCAAGCGCTAGTTGATATGAAACAAAAAAACGACTTTCTATCGATGATGAGCCACCATATACGAACCCCTCTGACATCCATCATAGGGTATGGCGAGCTTCTAAAGGATGGTGAGGTTGAAGGTGAAACCAAAATTGGTTGTGTTGATACGGTTGTTCATAATAGTCATGCTCTTCTCAAACTCATTAATAACATCCTTGATTATTCAAAAATTGATGCTGGAAAATTTGATGTTGAACAGATTCCTTTCCCTGTACTGGATGTGCTAACGACGATAGGCGATGAGTTTAGAGTGAAAGCAGAACGGTCAGGGCTCAAATTTAAGGTGGAATATCAATATCCTTTCCCTGAATCCATAACAGGAGATCCAACACGTATAGCGCAGGTTTTAAGAAATTTGTGTGAGAATGCAATCGAATACACTGAAAAAGGCAGTGTTGCTCTATGTGTTAAATGGGATAATGTTGCAGCGCAACTTAGTCTTTCCGTTAAAGATACTGGGCCAGGAGTATCCAATCAGAGGCAGCAGACATTGTTTACACTGTCCTCAAAGACGCAAAAAATGAATGACGGAGGTGCTGGTTTAGGGTTGGTTATTTCAAAAAGGCTTGCCCATTTGATGGGCGGGGACTTAACCGTTGAAAGTCAATTGAAAGGTGGCAGTAAATTTACTCTGCTCGTGAGTAATCGAGCATCTACCGACGTCGTCTGGATCAGAGAACCGCCGGCATCCAAATCAAAAAGGAAACGAAAACGAAGCATACCCAAGCTTACGGGCACGGTTCTGCTTGCAGAAGACAATGTGGTGAACCAAAAGCTTATTGACCGAGTGCTAAGGCAAACGGGGGTTACTGTTGTATTGGCGAATGATGGATTGGAAGCATGTTCTCATTGTGATGAGTCATTACCTGATCTGGTATTAATGGACATCAACATGCCAAATAGAGGTGGTGTGGAAGCTACCGAGTATCTAAAAGAGAGGGGCTATACGATGCCTATTTATGCGTTAACTGCAGAGACAGATAGAAAAGAAATCGATAGGATATTGGGCGCAGGTTGTGAAGATTTTCTAACAAAACCTCTGAATACCAAAAAGCTGTTCGAAATTCTTAGTAAGCATTTAGAATAGTTTTTTGTATTCTCGTGATTTTGTAGAACTAAGAACACAAAGGATAACAGGGTATGGCGAAATCATTTCTCTATCGCTTTTTTGGATTCGGAAAATTCCCCACGCGGTATCATGGTGAAATGGAAAAGGAAGGTGTGATATTGCAGGATGAAGGGCTATCTATTGTGCTTCGATACAGAAATTTTCGAGCCCCTAATGTGTACTACGGGCGGAAGGTTTCATTGGTTATGGGGTCGATTGTTCTTACAAAGAGTAGCTTTGCGTGCTTTCGTGGGAATATTATTCCACCTATTTTTCACGTTCTTGTCGCCCATGAATCGTTCAAAGCATTTGACTTCAGTTTAGATGAGAAAGGGCGGCTTAAGGTTGTGATAGATGCTCCCTTATTTCAGGAAGGGTGGAGGGGAACTATTGATACTCGCATTCCGTGTGAAAATGCGGAACAATATCTTCAAGTGCTTATGGATGCTAAATCGGGTTGAATTGCAGCCATAAGCACAATCATTAATAAATAGCGGTAAAGAAAATTCGGGTCACATTAGCATCGAATTCATAAAAAGGCTCTTGCCCTAATTCATAACCTCCTGCTTCCGCAGTGCGATAATTATCATACTCAAAAGCGATGTGGTCGTAGTTCAAGGAGATGGATGCCTTATCTAGCACAAGCCAGCGACTAGATAAAAATTCCCATTTAATCCCCACGCCAACACTTGTCGTTGAATACTCAGCCAGTTCTTTGTCCCTGCCATGGAAGGTTGGTATTTCTGCTCCATTCGATGCATCCAAAAAGTCAATAAAGAAGAATGCGGCCTCTTGTTGGTATGTACGATAACGCACATCCAATGTTAGGTTAAGTGCCTCTATAGGGTGTGTATAACCGATCTCGAAATTACTGCCTTGGATGTCCCAGGAATCAGAATAATGTCGATACTCTGCTCGCAGTGCTGCTCTGTAAGGCAGGTAGTATTTGAATCGTAAAGACGCTGCATCTCCAGTGCGCCTGTTAGGATAATTTTCTTCTTCCCAGGTACCTTGTCGATCAATCACGCCAACGTCACTGGGCATCAAGATGCTACTTTTGCGATAGGGATTTCTTAAAAAGCCCTCTTCATTGATGCTCTCAAGGTTGACTGCCATGATCAGCTTCTTCGTCAGTATTTGAGAAACCGACAATTGGTAGTTTTTACGGGTTAGCGTGTCTTCAAAGGCCGCTTGACCGGTTGCGCGCACTACGTCATCACCAAATCCAAACTTAACGGATACCGTCGTTAAGTCTCCAAAGAGGTCACGGCTAAACCCAAAGACAAAGGATTTGGCGTCATAGTCGTTTTCGGTGCTATTGGTGAAGGACATGGAGACGATGTTTTTGTCACGAAGTAAATCAATCCCAACGGATTGTTCTATGCGTTCTTCAACATAAGGGCTGCCGTAGCTCAAAACATCAATGGAAGCACTCGTGACATTGTCGACATAGTAATTCGCATTTATGGATATACGATCCATAAAATTTTTACGCACAAGTATTGAGGGGCCGTTAATGGTTACACCGCCACCTTCATATTCATGGAACATGACGTCACTACGCTCTTCGGGCAATACTGCTGCCACGGAGTGTGTGGCAACCAGTAATAAACCAATCATCAATACAACAAAATTTACATTGAAACTTACATTGAGAAAAATCGACACAAACAACCCTCTTCTTGATTTGCTTTCCCTTAACTTTAAATAGCTGTCATGGTTTAATTACAGCCACATCCGCCGCCACTACCGCCGCCTTCAGCGCCTCGCGCACCTTCTCGTGCTTGATAAACGTGATGCATATAATTTGATGACACCGCATCCGGCTCAAAACTCATGATAGGGTCTGCGAGATAACCTCTTTCATAGGGTTTTACCCAGGGTGTAATAGAGGGTGTAACGGAACAACCCGTCAGCAGAATCACGGTTACAAAAACGATTGATTTCATAGTACTTCTCGATGGTAAAATTCTATCAACCTAGATTAGGGTTAAAGAAATCAAATTCTTCTAGGTTGCTAAACTGGAAGCCATTGGTTGATAACCCAAGCTCATTGCGTAATGCACTATGGATGTGCATGGGGTGAAGGATCGCACTGCCAGCGCCTCCATCAGCTTTTAGTGTTTGTGGATTAAGGGGCAGTGCATTTTGATATTCATCGGTTGCGCCAATCACACGGTTCGCCCAGCTGGCATTTTTTTTCATAATGAGATAGCTACCAATGGGCCAATGATTTTTGCCTTCGCTACTGTTGTAGTAAGGTGTACGAGCGAAATCTGATCCCACAATAACCGTTAATCGATCAGCAACCCCTTGCGCTTCGGCGTAGTCCCACAAATATTCAATTGTCTCCGATACAGAAGAAAGCGAGGGTTCTTGCAAGGCATCATGATTGGTATGTGTATCGAACCCACCTAGTTCCACATCTGCTGCACAGGTGACTCCCGCCTTAAACCCCAGTACCGCCATCTGTGCTTGTGATAATGATTTCGACGATTCGATTTCATTATCTTCCGGAATAACCGACGCAAAATGCTCTAACGCGTCAACGTTGGGGCGTGCCTCATAATACGATTCCATTGCGAACTTTTGACGGGGTAATAGAGACGCTTCATTTTTTATGCGAGCAAGCCTTTCTTGTTGTGCAGTAATGATGTTGTCCAAATCACTTTTGGGATAATAATTGCGAGTTTTTGCGGCGCTGCCCGTTATGTTTGGCTCTAGAATTCGGCGTAGTTCTCCTACCTTGTCAATGCGGGAAAATCGAATTAAACGAGCAGTTTCCGAGTAGCCTCCAAAGTTAAGGTATGAAACGGGTAGTTGCGGCGCTTTCTCGTAAGCAAATAGTGCTGTTAATGATGGGTAACCGCGAGCGGTTCGCCCACTCCACGTGTGCGTTCTTCCAGTGCCGTGAGCATTTGTTTGCATATCAATGCCATTGATGACTAACATGGAGCTACTAAAGCGTTCGAATAACGATGCATTATTCGCAAACGGTGCATAGGGGATATTGCCCGCTCTAGGCAAATCATTGGCAGTCATGCCATTTGCCCAGTTGTTTAAAATCGTACTTTCAGTATTGACTTTAGGGTCGCAAAAACTCGAGACATCCCAACCACCATTCGCCTGTATAGTGACTAGCAATGGTCCGGTATAAGGTTCGAATCCATCTGCTAACGTGGGTTTTGAAAAAGGCAATGCCAACCCTGCGCTTGCGTATCCAAGCATGCTCAAAAAGTTTCTTCTTTTCATTGGTAACTCCCGCCTAATGTCTATTCGTGTAGGAATTTGTAATCAGTCATAAAGAACAACATCATGCGTGACCAAGTGGCCAACATATGTTGTGGATCAACTAAATCATCGTCGCTAAAAGTCATACCTTCGGGAGCAGTACAGGTTTCTTCTGAAGATGCTTGTACATTAAACTCAGCATCGCTTTCCCAGCGTTTTTGCCAGGTAGTGACGAATAATTGGTAGGAGGCGTTTAACTCCTCACTGTCGATGGCTAGGTCCTCTCCTAGAAAAGCTGCATGTAATTCACGAAGTTGATTTTTAATCAGCATTTCACCTCCACTACCGCTAGATGGCTCAAGGTTATTGATAGAGGTCGATATCAGGGGACTAATTCCGTCGGACAGCGTGTTACCGTAGGCATGGATCGTTATCTGATAGGCGCCTGACGACGCTAGCGACACAGGTATTTCTAGGTATCCACTGGTAAACGCCCAGGTATCTACACCATTGTCGTTATTGGTTCCGCCTACGGTGCTCCCGTCATGATCAACAGCAACTCCACCCGTGGTAATTAAATCTTCGCCTTCCAACGATATGACTGTGCTGCCGTCCGGTGCTTTTAATGCAAACTTGTCAACATATACTCGGCGGCTATTTTGATTACCGCTGCCACTTGGATTATCTAAGCTAATACGTAATCGCTTTTCGCCCGCGTTGGTGATGATAAGTTCCGCATTAAAAACTTTAGGTGTATCTTGGTTGTCGATTTCAAACTGAACACTGGCGTCTGTAAGAGGGGTGGTGTACTTGCTAATGCTCTTAAAGATCTTTCTGTCGTTTGTGTCACGAGTAAAGTCCGCTATCACTATAGGGCAACTCATTTCCAGTGCTTGGGCTAGCGCGACGTTTGACATTAATGCCGTTAACTCAGTTGCTCTTGAGGTAATTCCAAAGGAATCAATGCCCCCATAATAGGTATTAAACGTATTTTTAAGATTGTCGTATCTTGGGTCAATTCTTGATTCATCTACGATTTCTCCCCACGCACCACCCGCTAATGCCTTGGTTTTTAATGCCAACTCTTCTGGCGTTAGTAATCGGCCAATACCGATGCTTGCAAGTGATGTTTCACGATCAGAACTTAATGAGGAGCCCGATGATTCTGCACGAAACCAGTTGGACATCATCATATCCACCAACAGATCTTTTACGTTGTAGGGAGAGCCACCATAAAATCCTGTAGCAAATTGTAGTGCCAATTCGGCAACGGTTTCTTGTTGCGCTTCGTAAGTTGCCAACTTGGCGTAGTAATCGCTATCAGTGATTTGTTCAGGTGCGTCTTCTAGCGGTGCGGTCATAATGGTTGGCCACCAGAAAGAAACAGCCGATTGTGAAAATTGGTCGTTCGCTACCATTCGTTGAGCAAGAATTTGTAGCGTATTGTCCTTTTCCGTAATGGTTTCACCTTGGCTTCCAAAACCGGGCTCTAGCATATCGCGATACCAAAGGTCACCGACTTGATAAGGAGAGCCTTGTTCCCTGGTGTAACTAGAGGGGAGTGAATTGAGCCCGCCGGTTGTACCCCGGTAATGACCGGTGTCGTCATAGTTTTGAAATGCACCAGCAACCGGATCCATTATCGTATGGCAGGCTGTGCATGCGGGGTTATTTAGGGTTGGATTATTAGTGTCGGCTAAATCCTCAGGGTCTGTTGTTCGAGCTGCTGATTTTTCAATGTCGAAACTTTGATATTGATAGTAGGCAAACCTTGCACGGCCACGGTTTCGATTCGTGTCAGTACTTGGGTATCGATTTAATAGACCTAAATCGTTGAGTAGCCCTGCATGTGGGTAATCAATAAATCCGCCGTGGGCCAATATTTGGGGTCCTAACGCTTTATCTTCCCTCACAACGACCGTGTCATCATTTTCTAAAATTTGTCCCTTATTTTTTCCTGGTTTGAATGTTGTTAAGTCTTCTGGGTTATCGAAGTCTACTCCTGATCTAAATATGATATTACTGTCGGGGTTTACCATGGTGTAATCGGCTGTCAGTATTTCCGTGTAGGGGCGATCATTTTCTACGATATGAGCGACTAGCTTCAGGGGAGCCATAGCACCGGCATAGCGAAAACCGTTCAACAGGCTGATAAATTCGCCACCAGCACTCTCGTCTCCGTCTTGCTCTGCAATATTCGCAGCATAGCTTCGGTTTGATAACTCGGGGTAATGAACATCATGGCGATCTGCAAACTTCAAGTCGCCGTCTCCCGCGAGTGCCTGGGAGAGCAGATTATCGTTGGAGCCACGAATTAAAAATTCGTGAAAGTTTTCGCCGACCATTAAACCTCTAATGACAGTTCTTAAACCACTGTCATTTGTTTCTGCTAGTGCGTATTCACCATCAGTCGGGAAGCGCCCAACAACAATGAGTGCGGCTCTTCTTAGGGTTTCGCGGGAGTTGGTTAGGCTTAAGCCTTCAAATAAAGAACCCGAACAGATCACATCACCCGGTGAGGCAGCGCCACCCAGCATTTGTAAAAAGCTTTCAAGGTTTTTAAAATCGTTATCATCGCAAGTGAATTGCACCCCACCTCCGTGAGCGGATCCGCCGCGCGCTTTACTAAGGATTTGGGAATGGGTGCTAGAGTCGGAGCTGTAGAAATCCGAAAATACATCCAGGTTATGGGTAGCATTGTTGTTTCCGGCGCTCAGGATCAGGTTTGTGTCTTGGGCAAGACCTCCGTTGGTATGACAAAGAACGCATTTAGTTTGCACGATTTCTGGCTCAATAATCTGCGAGTAGAAGCTGGCGAGGTCATTTGGGTTATCTGTGCCCTGACCATCGCCATCGCCATCTTGGGGTTCAGTCCCAGCAAATGCCGTCAAGATATAGTCGGCCACATCAGAAGCGCAGACCCCTTCGCAGGCTGAAATGTTAGCCGGTGGCATGGTCTCGGAGATGGTAGTCGCTAGATGGTCAACAGAGTCGGTAATATTGTTCAGCGCCGAGGCTGATAAACCTTGCCCCTCGGATCCATGGCACCCCGAGCAATAGGAGGCATACGTTGAGGCGCCTGGGTGGCTACTATCACGAGCCTCCGAATTACTGTCGGAGCCTCCGCCGCCGCCACAGGCACAAAGTATTACTGTAGATAGAGTCAAAAAGACTCTTTTTAATGTGATTAGGTTTAGCAAGTAACGCACTTCTGACATAACAGCGCCCCGGTTCTTAGTTCTAAGCAGTGGATTCTTCTTATCGAAGGAGGATGATTAAAAGGATATCTGCATAGATGCGAGGAAAATTTGAACAGTGTCACGCTAAATTGATTTTATTTGGGCCATTTGTCCCAAATAAAATAAAAGTGCATAGGGCTACATACTAATGGTTACCTAATCAACCCTCGAAATGCCTAAATATCGATGAATTACAATAAATTGCATTGAAATAAATGCCTCAATAGTAAAATGAGACGAGCTTCACACACTTATGTTTCATTTGGGCATAAAATCCCATTTATGTCAGATTATGTACAGAACGCGACCAAGACTGCGCTGGCCAAGTTAATGCGCCCACTCGTTAAACTGCTCATCAAGCAGGGGTTTACCTATGCCAGTTTTGCAGAAGTAACGCGCCGCTTGTTTGTGGATGTGGCTGCAGAAGATTTTAAGCTGCCAGGGAAGAAGCAAAGCTCTTCCCGAATATCAGTGTTGACAGGGATTAACCGTAAGGACATTGCCAAAATTTTGAGCCGTCCTAATCCCACGGAAACCGGTGACCTCACTGGAGGGAATCGGCCGTCGCGCATTATTCAAGGCTGGTTGCGAGATAACGATTTTACGAATGAATCAGGTGCACCGAAACCCCTACATTTTGAAGGAGCAGAACACAGCTTTTCTGAACTCGTTCGTCGCTATGGTGGTGATGTGACCCCGAGAGCGGTATTTGATGAGTTAATTCGAGTGGGAGCCGTGACAAAAAATCCACAACAAAGGATTGTACTTTGCTCCAGCGCTTACGTGCCTCAAGCTGATTTGGAAGAGAAATTTCGAATCATGGGGCGTGCGACCAATGATTTGTTCTCGACGCTCGATCATAACTTAGAACACGACCCTTATACTGCACGTCTGCAACGAACTGTTGCTTATAGTGACATACCTCTTGAAGCATTAGCGCAAATTCGTTTGCGTAGCAAAGAGGAGGGCGAACAATTTCTTTTACAAATAAATCAATGGCTCTCTCAACAAGATCGGGATGTTAATCCGGAAACCAAAGGAACCGGTAAAGCACGAGCAGGCGTTGGCATCTATTACTTTGAGCATGTTTTGGAAGAGGATTCCTGATTATGCCTCTTTTACTGAAAATAATTGTACTGTTGGCTGGTGGTTTTTATCTTGTTGATCAGTCACAGGTAGTGAGCCAATCCCGTACAGTTGACCAGTCTCAAGAAGCACTTCTAGATCCAGCATCGCAAAACTCCATAGGTGGCGCTAATAGCATCAAGAACACCGACCCTGGATTATGGGTTAACGTTTCAACGTCTAGGGGGAAAGAAGACGGTATCGAGGGAACCGGTTTTAGACCCGCTGAGGACAAACACTCAATTGCCCCATCCCATTTTGTCGATTATGACGACGCAATGGCTGAAGGTGGCATTGAAGGAACTGGGATCTATGGAGACTTTGATGAAAATTCAGCGCCTTTAGAGCACAGCCAAAATGACGATTACGATTTTGATGAAGGCGGGATCGAGGGCACGGGTATTGTTGCAGGCGCAGAAAACCAACTAATCGCTTATGGCCCAATCACGCAATTTGGAAGCATCTATGTGAACGGAACCAAATATGAAATTGATGATGCCGAACTGGAATTTGTGAATGATACGGGAAGATCAGAGCTCAGCATTGGTATGATGGTTCAGGTACAGGCTGATTGGCAGCAGCAAACTGATGGCGTGTTCAACGCTCAGAAAGTGACGTTTGACCATCAAATCGAGGGGCCTATCAACACTATTGCTCGCCATGGTGATGTCACGTTCTTAAATATTTTGGGAACCACCGTTGTGGTTGCCGGCGACACCGCGATTGATAGAAGTATTCCTTATCAATTTGACATGGGTTCTGTAGTGACAGTAAGTGGTATCACCAACGAAAAGAATCAACTTGTGGCTACTTATATCGCGTTGCGTTCTGAGGTGTACCGTGAAGGGCAACAGGTCGAGCTAGAGAGTACCGTTGATTCGATTAATGCGACGGATCAAATCATACGATTAAATGGAATGGACGTTGATGTTAGCCAAGCTAGGTGGAAGCAGGGTAGCCTGCAAACTATCGGAATAGCAGTAAGAGTGGAAATTGTTGGTCAGTATGATGTGGCGACAAATCGAATCATCGCGAATCAAGTGCGTGTGAAAAACAATGATTTGTCGCTGAGCAAAGGTAATAAACTGAACGTAGATACCATCGTGACCGACTATAAATCACTAACTCAGTTCCGCCTTAATGGCTACACAGCAAATGCTTCTGAGGCCGATATTTTACGTGGTAATCATGAAAGCCTACGTAATGGTGTACGTGTTCGGGCTTCCGGTTATATTAATAGTGACGGAATATTTGAGGTCCATACGTTACGCATAAAACCTAACGCGAACTTCGCTGCAAAAATACCAGTAAGTTCGGTTAATCCAATAACCGGTGAAATTGGTTTTCTAAACCTAAAAGCCTATGCAATGTCTGATACGATTTACCAATCTAAACTAAGGGCAATTAATAAGTACTTCAGTATTAACGATATTGAAGTAGGCGATTGGATTGAAATTCAAGGTGTCGAAGAAAACGGTCGATTAACGATTGGAAATATATTTTCGTTACGGAACAAACCGCAAACGATATTAAAGGGGCATGTGAGTATTGACAGCAATGACAGGTTATTACTATTAGGCATTGATGTTCAGCCTACAGGATCAATATCTCCAGAATTAATAGCGTCTATTGAAGATGGGGATGTGATTGTTGCCAAAGGTACAATGTTTGATGGTAATACTTTCTATGCGAAGGAGCTAATTGTCCATTAGCCCATTAAAATGCCTGTATAAAGGGGGGTATCTTGAAAGTGGGTGCCAATACGGGTTCTAATAGGTGGTTAGCGAATCTGTAACACCCTTATCGTCCTACTGGCACCACGTCCAAGATCATCAACTACACGAACACTGTACTCCCCATTAGAAGCGTTCCATATAAAAGGCTCGCCTCTTTTTGAGTTACCAACATAGGTTGAGTTGACGAACCAATAGAGGGTTTCTACATTGGAGTCAACAATAGCTGAGAAAGGAATCTCGCGGTTAGCGTTATTGCTTTGTTCTGGCGTGATACTTTGGATGACATATTCAATGGTTGCTTGGGGTGATGTGATTATCGGGGTTTGTCCTGATCGACTTTTTTGATCAAGACTACAGGCTGTCGAATACTGAGGTGGTGTTTTTAACGAAATTCCAGCTTGTCTAAAAAGATGCAAAAAATCAGATGGCCAAAATTCAAAGGTTTTCATCTCTGTTTTTCCTGCTTCAAACCAACAAGCACGTAACCCTGTAGATGACTCTATTGGTATTGATCGATAAATATTGGAGACTTTAATGGGAGACACCCCAGGGATAAACCAGGAGTTTACCGTGGAGGGGCAGTGTCTCTCTGCCAAATCCCCCGTGTTTTTACACACGTTGAGTTGTTTGATATTGAGGGACGCGTTTACCGAATAATTACTTGTTAGCAGATCTTCAACCTTCCAGTTATTTTCAGAGGTTATCGTTGAAAATAGAGAAAATAATAGTGGCCCCGCTGCACTACGACCAACAAACGCATTGTTGCCCCTACCATCAAAGTTTCCAACCCATACCACCAGAATGTAGGGGCCAGATACACCAACAGCCCAGGCATCACGAAATGCCCAAGAGGTGCCTGTTTTCCAAGCTACTTGGTTTTTTTGTAGGGAACCCTGATCAACATTCAAAGCATCGGGCGCTGGATTGTCTTTAAGGATATCCAGTATCAGAAAGCTGGCTTCAGCACTTAATAGTTGTTTTTGCGCTTTCTTTGGCGTTTTCTTTAGGGTGTTTTCTTGGGAAGTTTTAAGGCTCCTTATCTGTTTTAATACACCTTTGTTGGCCAGCATGGCATACAGGGACGACAGCTCTAACATGCTAACTTCACCACCGCCCAATGCTAACGCCAGCCCATAATAGGCTTCATTTTTAAGCCCTGTAATACCGGCATCCATAAGAAAGTCATAGAAAGATTGGTGTGTCAGTTGTGATTGCAAATCCACCGCTGGAACGTTTCGGCTTTGAATTAACGCATCTCTTGCAGAAATTGGCCCCAAAAATTGTTTGTCATAGTTCTCTGGTGAAAATCCACCGAATCGTTTGGGGGAATCCTTCATGAGTGTCATTGGGTGAATTAACCCTTCATCCATTGCCAACCCATACACAAAGGGTTTTAGCGTAGACCCGGGCGAACGTTTCGCCACAGTTCCATTAACTTGCCCCTGTAAATCATCGTTATAGAAATCCGCTGAACCCACCATGGCCTTTATTTCCATGGTCTCATAATTTAACAGTAACGCCGCTGCATTATTGATGCCAGAGGCCGCCTTCGATGAAACGTAATGGGAAATGACTTTTTCAAGTGACTGTTGTTGTACGCTGTTTAGTGTTGTGTTGATGTAACCATGATCCCAGCGGGACATTTTTTGTTTAACGTGATTGACAAAGTGGGGTGCTAGAAAGGGTAAGTCTTCAGGTGGGCGTACATTCAATGGCATGGAAAAAAACGTTTCTTTTGAAACATCCGATGGGTGATCTGCAAGCCAACGTTGGAATAGATTCTGCCGAGCCTGTAATAAGTGCTGATACCCTGAAGAGGTGGTCGGATTTCGCTTGTTTGGGTTTTGTGGGATAACTGCCAGTGTTAACGCTTCTGGCAGGCTTAAGTGACTGGGTTTCTTGTTAAAGTAGATCAAGCTAGCGGCGGCGATGCCCTCAATATTACGCCCGTACGGCGCCAAATTGAGGTAGACCTCCAAAATCTCTTGCTTTGAATAATGACGAGAAAGCTGTATTGCTCGAGCAATTTGATGGACTTTTCCTGGGATGGTATTCGAAGGAATATTCCATCGTAAACGTGCTACCTGCATGGTAATAGTTGATGCGCCAATGCGCCGTTCACGCAGAATAAAGGTCGACCAAAAAGCGCGTACTAATGCGGTGAAGTCCACACCAAGGTGATCATAATAACCTTGATCCTCGTAAAGTAGGGTGGCTGCAATTAACTCTGGTGATATTTGATCTAAAGGTTCGAAAATTCGGTAGCGATCATCCTCCGCAAGGGAAATTCTGAGCAAACGGTCTTGGTTGTCAAACCATGCACTGGAATAGGTTGTAAAGGTTTTCAGCTCTGGCCGCGGGCAGAACACATAGAGTGTTATGGTGAGGCACAATAATGACAATAGTGCTGATAACATTACGTTCAAGGGCGTAGAAAAGCGTTTCATTGTTTCTTGTGGAAGTTCCTTATGAAAGCCTCCTGTTAAAGACCTCTGTTAATGTGAATTCAATAGCTGTCGCTAGAATATCATTCCCACTACGACATAGGCTACTAACAAGTTAGGATCTTCTTGTTCGAATAATACAGCAGCCCTAGATTCAAGGCTGCTGAATCTAGGGCTGCTGTATCTAAGGTTCCTATATTAATTACCTGATCATCACGGACTTTTACTGGGTGCTTTTTGTCGATGATGTAACAACGGAGGGTGTGATATCTTCTATTTCAAATACCGTCGCCGCATAGCTTCCATCCGGTAGCATGGAGGCTAACCCGTATTGCGCGTCGGTTAGAATCGTGTAAACGGCTGTGTCTTGATTCATTACTTTTTCGCTAGTGTTAAGTTTCCACTCCTGTTGAATGGACTCAAATCGACCAGAAAAATCTTGAGCACCGAGAATGGACGTGAGCGCCCAATAGGTATATTCCGTTACCATACAGCTGTAGTCACACGTGCTGTCATCGTAGGTATACCAAGCGCCGGTTGGATAAGGCTTAGGAATATTGGTGAATCGCCCACCACGAGCGGTATCCATGGCATCTGCGATAGCAGAACCAGCTTCTTCACCAAAAACACCAGGGTATACACCTGTGTAGCCCACATGAGTGATGAGGTGCAAAATCTCTTCGAGAGATGCATCAAATTTACCTTGTGCTGCGCCGTTAATGTGGGTTTCCACAGCGTATAAATCCTGACCTGAGTTCCCATGGGTCGGGCCGGCACTTAGTGGCATGTCAGCGGAATTTTTAGCCATGAGCAGCGTGGCTCTTTGGCTTATCAGGCGCTCAACCACCGCGGGGTTATCGGCAATGCCGTCCTCATTGTTATCGAGGTACTCAGCCATGATGTTAGCGGCGTGAAGCACTTTTTCTGGCGGGGTTGCTGCGGTGGCTTTAATGGTAACACCAAAGACAGTGACTTGTTGAGTAAAGGGGCCAGAGCCTCCGCAGCCCCCCAGTGACAGAGCGCTGATGGCGAGTAGAGGTAGACATTTCTTTAGGGTGTACATGATGGGAACTCCTGAAGTTAGGATTGTATTATTAATTCTTGTTTTTGTTCGCCCTCATAGTATTCATTAGGTTTCATTTCTTCGGGGTAAGCCCGTGTCAGTTTGTGTAAGGCTTTGTAAGCAATGGATGCAAGGGCCTGTTCTTACAAACGCTGACAATGCTGACAAACCCAGACGGAAAGGAACGACTATTTTGGTTAATCTAGCTTCGTAACAATTTGGGTAGCAACTACAGATTATATAACCATGAAAAATCGGAGCGATGTATGAACCCTTATGTAACCACGGTATTAGTTGGATCATTATTATTGGTAGGCTGTAACGGCTCAGATAAAAAAACATCAAAAAGCACAGCAAAAACAACACCAGCCGCTACTGGCACCACCTCACCAGGCACCGGCACCACGCCGGGTACCGGCACTACAACACCACAAAATGCATTAGGAATAGAAAGTACTATTCCAAGCACGTTAGGTGCTGATTACACAAAACACTTTAATCGTTATACAAAAGTAACTGCACCTAATGGCAACCCTATCCACATACTTGCTCAAAATACTATTAGTGTGAATCAAATTGTTCGTGCTCGAGGCGTCTTACAGCATTTTTTAACGGACTTACCCAACTCTTTATACGGTAGTGATAAATCAGCTATATCTAATAAAATGGCTGACAATAATGCAATGTTATTATTGCTGAACGGGAAGGATGATGGCAAAAACCCCGCCGCGATGCTTGACGGTCAGCCATTGTACTTCGAGGAAATGCAAACAGAGGGTGATACCTGGTATATCAATCAAGATTATGAGAATCATCGAGATGCAACTTATGAGGAGATATTGCATCTAGTCCATGACTATGGGATCGGAGTCGATGGTAACGCCAGTTTTAATGGAGCGTCACCTAACTTTCAAGCAGAAATTAGAGCCGCACAACAAAACGCTCATAACGGAGCTTACTCAAGAAAACAGCTTGTCACAGGAATATCTCGCAGCGGTCATTGACGTTTATTATGGTTTGTGGGGCGCGTCATCAGAATTGCCTATGGGTGGGCTTTATGTGGCGAAGAACAGAGCGAGCATTGCAACGCAAGATTCTACAGGGCAAACACTTTTGGATAATAAGTTCTTTCACCCGTACCTTACGTATAACGCCCGCATCGATCAAACCTTTAGCGGCACGTTCTCACTGACATTTGATGCGAGCTTACCTTACACCCATCATTCACGGTATTTAAAAGACGTCACACTAACAGGGGAAAATGATAGTAACGTGACAGTGAATGAACTGGATAATGATATTACCGGAAATGGTGGCGTTAATACTGTGATATTTGCAGGCCCATCTTTTGAATATGGTATTGAGAATAATGGAACAAGCGTTGTTGTTACGGATTACCAGACCAATCGAGATGGCACCAATACATTAAAAATGGTAGAAAAGCTTCAGTTCAGCGATAGTACAACAACACTATAAGATGTACTTAGAATAAGGAATAAGCAAAGATAGCATCCGTTTTTGCGTATTCCTTATTAGATAAAGCGACACGGTATAACCATGTTCAACCATGTTCAGCTATGCTTATTTATCAAACTATGTTCATTTGCTTCCACCTCGACGAGTCGAGGTTAACAAGATTTCATGATGCTATTCCAAATGAGGACTTTTCCGAAATGAGAGCTTGGCTGAAATGAGTACATCAAAGAAGGTGATGATCGTTGAAGACGATACAGAAATATCACGTTTAACCAAAATGCTGTTAGAAACGGAAGGTTATGAATGCGAGACTATTTTTGATGGCGGGCAAGCAGTCTCTGAGATTCAACGTATGCAGCCGGATATTGTTATTCTCGATGTGATGTTACCAGGGCTCAGTGGGGTTGAGGTCTGTTCCCAAGTTAGGGAGTTTTATCAAGGTGCTATTTTGATGCTAACGGGGTGTGACGATGATATTACCGAGTTAGCCTCCTTTAAACAGGGAGCGGATGATTACGTAACCAAACCGATCAAACCTCATTTGTTACTCGCGCGTATTCAGGCACTTTTAAAACGTACGCAGCACAAAGAAATCAAAAAAAATTCAATATTGATGTTTGGTGATCTACACATAGACTGCCAAAATCGTCAGGTTCGTATTGCAGGCAATTCCCTTGATTTGACCAGTGCCGAATTTGATATCTTGGAAGTGTTGGCAAAACAGGCAGGGGAAGTTGTTAGTCGTGAACAATGTTGCTCGCAGTTACGGGGTTTTGAATATGATGGTATGGACCGCTCCATTGATATGCGTGTTTCTTCATTACGTAAAAAAATGGGGGGGGTTCCTGGGCAGGAGAAACGTATCCTAACGGTTAGAGGGCGCGGTTATATGTTGGTGACACAATAATATGCGTTTTCTCAATAGCCTTTTCTGGCAGCTGTATTTAAGCATACTTGGCGCATTGGTGTTAATCGTGATGTTGTTCTTTGCGATGATGGAATACATCAATCATCAAACCGGTGTTGACGATTTTCATCGAGATATTCATATGGTGTCACAGCCGATACTTTCTGATTGGCGAGAGACACAGCAAGTTAATTCAGACCTGATGAAGCAGGTCAGTGATACAAGCTTCTTTCATATCTCGGTGCTTGATGCTGATGTGTTTCAAGAACGCCTAGTGGATTATGAATGGGTCAGAACCATCAAAAATGTCGAGATATATCAAAGCGTGCAAGATGGCCTTTCGTTAGCGGCGCAAGTTTTACCTCGTACATCACCTAGTACATCACCTAGTACATCACCAAGTACGTTGCCAAATAGAGAGGCCTGGTTAATTATTGAAGATATTGATGTTGATCCAGATGCTGACGATCTTAGTGATCACATACGTCAGAATTTTGAGGATGAGTTACAAGAAGATTCGCAGCAGGAGACAATTCTACAGCTTTCGGCTATCGGACTGTTGTTGCTCATCGGCACGGTGTTAATGGTGTTGGTGCAACGAATAAGACGGCATATTGATGGTCTCATCTCGGTGAGTAATGATTGGGCGAGAGGGGAGCTTTCAGTAAAAGCGAATGTAGATGCCCCTGCGCCTCTTGATCAATTAGCGCATGGCTTAAATAAAATGGCCGACGAGCTGAATCAAACACTGACAGAACAACAAGTCATGACCCATGCGATTTCTCATGAATTACGCACGCCACTCAGTAAATTGCAATTGGCATTAACGTTGATGGTGCGTAAACATGCTGAACTTAACGATGAACCGTTGGCAGATGATTTGCTGCGTTACATTGATGAGCTGGAAAATTTGGTAAATCAAATGCTGACCTTTGCAAAGATCAACTATCAAAAAGAACTGTCTTCAATCGACAAGATTTATGCATCTAAGCTTATTAGCGAACGCGTTAACGAACTCAAGGTTTTGAACACCGATAAAATAATTAGCGTTTCTTGTCAGAAGGATGTTGAAATAGAAGGGGATCTTTTTAATTTACAAATTGCCATAGATAATATTCTTAAAAATTCACTGAAGTATGCCAATCAAAATGTACAGGTATCTACTAGGCTAGAATCATCGCACCATTCATCACAACATCACGTTCGTATTACGATTGAAGATGATGGGCCCGGAATTCCCCCTGAAGATCTCAAGACCATTTTGATGCCATTTTCTCGCGTGGACGAAAGCCGAAATAGAGCGTCGGGAGGTTTTGGTTTGGGGTTGGCCATCGTCGATGCCATTATCAGACAGCATGAGGGGGAGATATTGCTTACGGAAAGCCCTCTAGGTGGTTTGTCCTTTTCTATCGCGCTGCCTTTGCGTTAGGCGCCATTCTTAATACCCTAAATGGTTACCTATTATCGCTATTTAGTCTTATCAGTATTTATAAAGTATACGGTAGAGACGTATACTGAGGGGAGGGTAGTTATACGTTGTAGGTGAGTCGTAGGAGAGGTATAGACCATGAAACGAATCCATTACTTGGCCCCAACATTAGAAAGCGTTGAGGAAATATCTAACGATCTACATGAGAGTGGAGTAACCGATTGGCGCTTCCATATCATAAGCAAAAATGAGGCGGGCCTTTATACTCATAAACTGCATTCTGCCAACATCCTGTATCGCTCCGACCTTATTCGTTTTATGGAGCGAGGCCTGATTATTGGAGGTTTTTTGGCTGCTTGCATAATACTTCCCCTAGCGACAAGTGGGATGGTTAACCTGCCAACTGGCTTATGGCTAGTGATTGGCCTCTTTAGTACCTTAGGGGGGGCATGGATGGGTGGTTTTGGTGGAATTACGGCTGAAAACTATAAAATTCGTCAATACCATAAACAGATTGAAGCGGGCACATACTTGGTAATGATTGATGTGAAAAAGCAAAATGTCGAAGCTATGGAACAATCCATGGCGAAAAACCATCCTGAGGCGGTACTACAAGGTGTCATTTCAACATTTACTAACCCGTTTGTAGAGGCGGATGGTAAATTCCATATTATATAATGGCGTCTAGTGAAATCTTCGCTGCAGCCAGGTTAGCATTCCCTCTACTGGCTGTTGCGTTTTGCAGCTAATGCTTTGCGGTAGATTTTTCCGGCAGAAAAGATAAGCAATGAGCGTGGCAGTAATCGTGCGCCAAATACCTGCAAGCGGTTGAGCCACCCTGGTACATATAGCGCGCGGCGTGACTCCATGGCGTTGATCGCTTCAGCAGCACATTGTTCTGGTGATTGTAGTACAGCGCTTCCCTCAAACTGTGCAGCGAGCCCACTGCTATGGGTCATTTCTGTTGCTATGCCTCCGGGGGAGAATACCGTCAATGAAACATTGTCCCCCTTTAGTTCTTCGTTGAGCGCTAAACCGTAATGTGTAATAAATGCTTTTGAACCAGAATACGCTGCTTGGTAGGGCACAGGTAATAATCCTGCGACGCTACTGACTAACATGATACCGCCCCCCTGAGATTTTTCAGTAAGATAGGGCAAGTAAAGTTCCACCGCTTTTACAATGCCGCTAACGTTGGTCGCTAGCAACTGCTCAAACTGATCCCAGGGTAGTTGTTGATGCTCGCCAAAATAGGTGATGCCTGCGTTTAAAACTACGCCGTAGACCTCTTCGTTTTGGATGCTTTCCCGGAACATACGCTCAATATTGCTGATATCTGAAAGGTCGGCGGCAATGGTTTTGCACTGAATGGAATGTTTTTTTTCCAATGTGTGTTTTAATTCTTCTAATTTTTCCAACCGACGAGCCACAAGAATAAGATTAGCCTGGTGCTCTGATGCCAGTAGAGTGGCAATGGCTTTACCCAAACCAGATGATGCGCCCGTTACGACGATCCAGCGTCGTGAAAAATTCATGGATTCTTTCATGGTGTTTCTTCCAACATCAAAATTAAGTATTCGCGTGGTTGGTTATCGACGGATCATCTAGGAGAGGTCGAAATACCTAAGCGATCGGTGACCCTGCCATCAAAGGTACCATTGGGGTTAAGTGTTTCATAGTGTTGTATCCATTGCTCCCATTTGGGAAACAATATACTTGCCCATTCAGTCCCTTGAAGTAGTTTGAAATCGAGTCCCCAGTGCGGTCGAGCCTGAAACTCTTCCATTAATGTTTGCGCATAAGTATTAAATAGCTCTCTATCGCCCTTAATGCCATTAATCATAATAAATTCTATGATCATAGTATCTCTACCTTGTTGCATGGCGATTAATTCATCTGCCGCTTTGACAAATCGTATGGACACGGGGGCGCTGTGCACGATACCTTTGTCTCTTAATTGCTCCCCGAGTTCGAATGTACGCTCGATGGCTGCGATAGATTCATCGAGATCAAACCCCATTTCCATTGCATAAGCTTCTGTGTAATTGACGATACCAATATTAAAAACTTTATAACTGACATTTATATAGCTTTCATCGGATTGAGATTTTAGCGATTGCTCAACTAAAATCGGAGCGATAAATTGGAAATTATCAACAATCCAAATTAGGGGTTTTTCCAATAATGTGATGAGCCCTGAAAGCATTGTTGTACCGGGTTGGCCTCGCTCGGTATCAATCGGTAGTGGTTCATAAGACTTGTAGCGTTTGGTAATTAAGATAGAGCGCTCACCGCCCACTTTATAAGGATTGTACTGCAGTTCATAATACTCAGGTTGTACCTCGGTATCATCTAACGGTAAGCCGTTAATCAAACGATCTAAAAATCCGCCGGGTGCTTTTACCTCTTCCCATGTCGATAGGGTGCGAATTTCTTCCAGCCAAAACTTTTTATCGGTTTTTAATACAACCGAATACACGATACCCATGGATCCAATGCTGATTTTTGTCGCGTTAAATAGCGCGTCGTTTTGAATGAGCTCAACGTTGATATCCGTATTCTCTTCTAGTACACCGGGGAAGTTGTCAGGGTCGGTAATACCGTTGCTGGGTTCTAATTGCAGTACACGACCATCATCAACGACTATTTGCAAACTGACGATTTGAGATGCCATAGGCCCGTGGTCTAGTCCAGAACCGTGGGTTCCGGTCATTGTAGCCCCAACGATGGTCTGCCCGTCATAACCGCCCATGTTGGGTAGAGCCAGTCCTTGGGAGTCTAGATAGCTGTTTAACTTACGAACGGTGATGCCACTTTCTACACGTACTAATTGTGTTTCCTCTGGGTCATAAAGGCGTTGACGGTCTATTTCAAGTACGTCGATAAGTTGAATTGGGCGCAACAGAATATCTTCCGTTATGGCGACGTCAGAATGGGAATGCCCCGAACCCGTCATGCGGATACGATATCCGTTTTCAGTCGCAGATTTTATCTCATCAATGAGCGTTTCAATGCTGTTTGGAGCCGTTAAACGTATTGGCTCAACTCTTTCTGTTTTTGAAAAGTTTTCCCAATAACAACCATTCAGAGAAGAAAAGCTGAGAACTAGTAGTGAGTACATGAACAGGTCTTTCATTACGGAATCCTATTATAATTTTTTATCTTCTATCTAGATTCTAGATGCTAGCGCCAGGAAAATGTTAACTGGCATAACTTGTCATTGACTCATACAAAGTGACAAAGAAGTCGATAATGGATTGCAGTAGGCTGCGTTCGTCTTCCGGTGTTTCAGTTACCTGAGTCTCTTCTTGCTCTTCTGTTGTTAGTGGTTCTCCTGTTACGTTAAAGCGGATAGTTAATGCTGCTTGTGTTGAACCTGTTGCTTGTGCGCTTAGTGTATATTCCTCTGCTGGCAAATCGGCCGGCAAATAATTGCGTTTTCCCGCAGCTGTTGTATGGGTACCAAATAGCGCATATGGACTTTCTAGGTAGAGGTTGGAACCATTGAAGTCGACTTCTACAGATTCAGTAATACCATTGGTTACTATGCGAATGGCTAAATTACTGGGCAAGCGATCAAGGGGCAGTACGCTGCCATCAACGAGGGGCATAACATCCATGCCGGTATCGGCATTCACCAAGGTGATGCCGGTGATAGAAGGTGTTTTATCGTGAGCTGATGCCATGACTAATTCATCAAAAGGCATCCCTTCATCTGGCGTTTGTTGATCATAATCGTCAGATCCTGGTAGCCAGTTAATGGGCAAGTAGCCACCCACTCTTGCAGGAGGTTGCATGGGTTGGCGGCGGTGATCATATTTTGCTAACACATCAACGTTACGTTGTAGTGCGGGAAGGTCTAAACCACCTTTCCCATTTTCATGGTGACAACTTAAACAAAATTGATTGTTGAGTGAATCTGGCCGAGGCATGTCATGGTATAACGGCCCTTCGGGAAAGGTGAACGATTCGCGCAAAGCAGTGACGTCTGTTGGAATATTTTGTAGGTGTGCTGCGTAGTCTTCGGTATTGTTAAAGTAACAAGCGTATTGCGGAAAGGTAGGGCGACCATAACCTTTAAGCGTGTGGGAGACTTTACCGTGAGACGCTAGGGGGTAAGCATCAGCTTGTGCCTTTAAAACTCCGTTATAATCTGAGTTTAAGCCAACCAACGTACCTTTTGCATGATTACACACAACCTCTGGGTTAGTTGCCTGAGCGAATACCTTGAATTCATCCATCCAGCCTTTAAAGGGTTGACTGTTGCTTGACGAGCCACCCTTTCCACCTAACGTTAATTCACCGGCAGTGTATTGAAAAATAGGGTCAGTGTGCGCCCAGTTATCCAGCAAGAAACCGTTAATGTATAGCTGAATGTGTTTATTTCCTGGAGCAGACTGTAGGGCTATTTGTGTCCATTCAATAGCATTTAACGGGGTTGCAAGAGGAATGGTACGTATGACCGCTGCATCGCTGTTACGGTATTGAATGGCATGTAAACCAACCAGTGTGAGCTGGCTACCATCGGGGAAGTGAATTAGCTCTCGTGCAACCGTGTCATTGTCAAAACGTGGATCGATAAATAGTGTGGTAAACCAAGGTTTTTTACTGATGGCTTGGGGTTGCTCGTTGATAACGTATGACAGGTACACCTGTCCACCATCAAACCATAGACCTTTGCCTTTCACACCACCTGTTGCGGTTGGTTCCAAGCGCCCGAAATGGACATCGCCGTATTGCGGGATATCCCAAACATAAGGCAGGGCGGTAGCGCTGTTTTGTACACGAACTGGATTGGTGAAATCAAGGTCGGCTTGATTCCAACCATCAAAGTACGTCATGGAAATATCGTTATTATTATCAGAGTCCAGTGCACCGGCCATATTGGAAACGATAAAACCATCGGGGTTGAGATAATCATCAAAGGCCAGTTCGTCTGTCTGGCGCCCGGAGCTAACCGTCCAAACAACATCACGAGGAGTGATAGGCTTAATGGTTTTCCAGAAATTTAAGCGATTGGTGACGGAATCAAAAATGGTGCCGTTACCCAATGCAGCGCCATAACTGTTCTTGGTGCCGTATTCATCTCGCGTGGTGGCCTCTCGGGTTTCACCGACTTCTATCTCTCCACTTTCATCACCCGCTAAACCGGTGCCCGGAGCGTAAAGTGATACTAGGCTGTGTTCTTTGTCGCCGCCAAAACCGCCCAGTTTAAAATCACTTTCATTCAGTAAATTATCGATCAGAACCATTTTTCCTTGGGTCCATAAACCAAAGAGCACAAAACCTGCGTCCAATGATCGGAACTGTACATCGGCTCTGGTATCAATGGAACATTCCGGTTGATCATCCAAACAACGACTCGGGTAACGGCTCATCGGGTCACCATTAATATGGTGGCGAGGAAACAAACGAGAATCGCCAATGGTGGTAAGTGATACCATGCTGCCATCCATAGATATCCAAGGATACGTACCTTTCATTTCAGCGCCATCTTCTATTTTGTTTCCAGCAGGATCTCTAAAAGGGTAGGCGGCAAATTTATAACGTGTCATCTCTGCATCATAAGGTGCATGGGACAACGGTTTAAATTCTGTAAATTGGCTGATGTCACAGGCATCGGCATCTTCCGGTAGAACGGCATAAACCGCATCGTAAGCACCGTTGACATAGAGATCCGTATTTTCGTTATACCAGGTGAGGGCCCGGCCAGAAATACGCGTGATAAATAGGCGACCATCAAACGGTATTGCCATTTCAAATAATATACTGGAAAAGGAATTTGAGACTTTTGCGGGGCCGAGCACTGTAACGTCAGCAATTTTGGCATCGACTGATTTTGGGTTCTCGATGCGCACGGTCACCGGGACGCTATGCATTTGGCTTTTGCTGACTTTGATTTGATCCCGATCAAGCACCGGCAGCAGGTCACCGAAGGTGGAGTCCTGTTCTAATATATCAGTAGAGACGATGGACACGTCATAGCAGTCATCTTTTCCACCAACGCCGCATGCATAGGGGTTTTCTTTTTTTCCACCGGAAACATATTGTGGATCTGGATCACATATAGCGGATGAACCACCAGAAACATTCTGCCCCTCAAGAAAAACGCTTTCTTGATATATCGGTGAAATCGAAAATTCCTGATCGGTGATTAATAAGGGTTCTTTTGATGCAACAAAAGGTTGATTTATGGTTTCGGGTTTTTGCAGTGTTAGAGTTAAACCGAAGGCACTCACGCCTAAACGACCATCACGAGTTAAACGTACATCGCTCATGCGGGAGCGTGTAAAATTGGCATTTTTGATGGCAACGGTTTGACGATTAATTGCAGGGATATGGGGCTGATTTGTGTTGGGGTGACCAATATCAATGCCCTCAGTGGGGGCGTGTTCATCCTGCGGATTATCGCCAATTTGAGTAAAGATACTGCCAATGGAGCGTAATATATCCACTAACACTTGGGGTAGTTGTATATCCACACCGGTGCCTGTATCTGAATTACCACTCCCTATTTCAGGATCATCTATTTCAGGATCATCCATTTCAGAGCTATCTATTCCATTATTACCATGCGTTTCAGTGTTTTCGCTATCGCTATCATTGGAGGCGAGGAGGTCTTCGGCTGCGGCGTTAGCTTCTGGACGCAATCGTTCAAAGTGCAGTGACAGGGCTATATCTGCAGAGTCGGAATTTACACGCCATGTGTTTACGCTGAGTAATGTCTCACCTGGTAGTGTTGGTAGCGGTAATACCGACATAAGCCCGAGCACTTTCTCCGCGGCAATAAAGCTCAGTGTGTCGACCAATAAACCCATATCAAATTCGTCGATGGGTTCTCCCTGTAATGTCACCCCGAGGATGTTGTGGCTTGTACGCAGGGAGGAGAAAGTAAAGGTATTGTCTGTAATGCCGACATTGGCATTGGCGACCATATTCAGGTTAATGGCAAGTAATGGTTCATCATCTACGCTAAGTTCAAGAACGTAATCATTAAGCTCAAGTGCAATGATATCTTCAGAGTTTTTTGGGGTGGCAAAGTAAGGGGTGCCGTTACGGCTATATACACGCAGAGTCAGTGTCTTATCGAGCAACTGTTCAGAAATACCGTTGAGAGCGTTATGCTCAATAATGGTATTTATATCTAGTAACGGTAGTGTAAAGTCCATTAACGAGGCTTGATTAAGTGCAGAAAAGGTTTTATTCAACACGTCAGAATCAATAACCAGCGTACCGATTGCGGGTTGAGGTTGGTTGGGTTGAATGGCAATAAGATCTGCATCAGACCGAGGCAATTGACGGGTTAAGTAACCAAACTTGACCCGGCTGTCAGCGGTTTCGGTAATAAGGTTTGCATCCAGAACAATGATGGCTTCTTGTGAGGTAGACAATGCATCGCTAATACCAACGGTTGCACCAATACCCCTCACCAGCATTTTAAATATGGGAAGAATACCAATACCATCGATGAGTTCTGAAACCCCGTTATCATTATCAACTAAGAGGGCTGGGATTTTTGTGGGTATCACATTGAGGATATTGGCTACGTCATTTTGTATCAGGTTACTAATGACACCATTCACCTGGCTTTCAACAACGAGTTTGACAATTTCACCGATCAGAAAAGAACGCGAGGTAGCGTTAAACAGATATAAGTGGTTACTGCCAACGGAGGCTGATAGCTCCGCATCAAGGTCGACAAATTTCTTCTTAGTGTTTTCATCTGCGTCACTGGGAGAAATAAATAAACTACCGGCAACAATAACGTCACCCAAACTCATATCGATAGGGATGATGAAGGGTTTGGTACACCAAATAAGACAGATTTGCGTGTCTAAGCCAGCTTGAATACGAATTTCACTAATCTGTGCTTCAATACCTAAGTCCAGCTTATTGTCACTTTCATTGGGTACTAGATTAAGCTGAATATTGTCACTGACGGATGTACTGACATCAGTAAAGGCAAGTTTTATAACACTGGTATCGATAGTAATGCCTGTGGCAATACCACTAACCAGACTTGCGATGTCTTCCTTTGCGTTTTCAAGTAAACCTTCTATCAACGTAGCGGTGCCTGAGAATCCGCTGTCTCGTATCTTTAGTGCGATCCCATGCTCTGGTGCATCATCAGAGAAATTAAGAGTTAGTGCATCACGGCCATTGGAAGCATTACGAGCGGTGATTTTTACCAATGTTGTGGCAGGTACTTCCGCATTAAAACGATTGTCGGTTAACTCAAACGTTTGCCCTGCGATGGTGAGGTTGGTTATGGGAGAGGCATCACTAGTCACAAACCCAGAAACTTTGACAATGTCGCCATCACGAATAGCACGGGCAATATGCACGGTAACAGGGCTACCGAGGGTTTCAGTGAGCTCCTTGGTGCTGCCTGCTGCGTTGGTTGCGATAATGGTTACCGTTGGATCGGCTGAAGGGAGCGATGCCTCAAAATGGTTGTTGACCAACCTTGTGCTTTGCCCGTTCACGGTAACCTGGGTAATTAATGATCGAGGTGAGTTGGCAGTGCCACTGATAGATACCGTGTTATTAGTGAATGCAGCGCGCTCTATATGGATACTTTCAATAGGATGAGCAGGGGGGGAGGACATTGCGTTAGCGCTAAGGGGTATGCACGTAAGAAGTAGGCTAATGATGAGAGACATCATCTGTCGCATGAGAGATACCTATTTTATTGTTGTTTTGGGTATAGGAAAATGGGATGTTCGTTCCATATTAGGGGCGGCGTTGTTTTTTACAAGAGACAAATTGGCCCAAATAAACCCAGTTAAAAATGGCGAAAATTGTACACTTATCGATCGGGTGTTGGCTTGCGTTAACCTGTTCTGATTAGTCAGTGGAATCGCGAGACTGTTCTATAGTTAGACTTATATACATTCAATATGGGGCGGTCTGACTTATCTTGACTACGCTAAATTGTTATCGCGATTTCGTTCATCTGAAAATTCCTTTTCCAGCATACCTCCTATTGGCGCTGCTTTTGGTTGTGCTTCCTGTTCACGTCTGTGCAACACCTGCGTCAGTCCTTCTTAAAGGGGATGTCAGCAGCCAGGCTGTGGGTAGGCACATGGAATTCTGGGTTGATCCAGAAGGAAAAACTGAGTTATCGCAGGTTCTTACATTAGATGCTAGCGCCTGGACTAAGAGCGAGCAAAAATTCCCCTCCATGGGGTTTACTGCTGATACCTATTGGTTTCGGTTTGTGACGACAAATACATCCAATCAAGAGATACCTCTTTTCTTAGAGTCTGGGTATACCTCTCTGGATAACGTCCACTTTTATGTCATTCAAAATGATGAGGTAGTTGATTACTATCATACGGGGGATTCACTCCCTTTTGACCATAGGCGGATATTCAACCGTAATTTTATTCTACCCATCAATTTTAAACCGAATGAACGTAAAACTGTTCTAATTAAGGTGCAAACTGAAGGCTCTGTTCAGTTACCAATAGTGTATAGATCCCACAAAAACTATAACGAGTACGAACAATACTTTTTGACCTTGCAGGGTCTATATTTTGGGGTTGTGCTTGCCATGGTGTTGTACAATCTCGTGCTTTTTGTTGTTATAAAAGAGATTAGCTATTTATTTTACGTCGTGTCTGTGGCCTGTTTTGGTATGTTTAACGCGTGTTTAAATGGTTTTTCCTTCCAGTTTTTGTGGCCTGACTCTCCTCATCTGAATCAATACGTTATTACGTTATCTATAGCAGGTTTCGGGTTTTCTATTTTTTGTTTCTCTATAACATTCTTGCGGCTAAAGAAAATAAGCCGGTTTTTCTACCTATATTGCTTATGTTACATCTCTGTAGCAGCAGCCATCATATTGGGGGTTTTAACGAACATCCTTTCCTACAATGTCGCTATAAGAAGTGCATCGATACTTGGGTTTGTCGGCAGCACGTCGGCGTTAATTATGGGGTTTTATCTTCTGTTTAAAGGGCATAAAGTCGCTCGTTATTACGTGTTGGCATTTTCTTGTCTACTGGCGGCCATTGCCGTTCTAGCGTTAAACAAAGCGGGCGTTATACCTATAAATTTAATTACGGATCATGCGGTACAAATTGGTAACGGAATAGAAGTGATTTTGCTTTCTTTTGCACTAGCAGATCGTATTAGTATGGATCGTCAAGAACATGTTCAGGCGCAAAATCTTGCATTCGAAAATGAAATAAAGGCAAGAAAAGAACAGGCTAGATACCATGAATTGGAAATCAAGTCTCAGAAAGAGGAGTCGGTTGCCACTCAGAAAGTGATTCAGGCTGAGGCTGAAAATAAAGCAAAAAGTGATTTCCTAGCAACGATGAGTCATGAAATACGTACCCCTATGAATGGGGTTTTGGGAATGACGGATCTGCTCCAAGAAACCGAATTAAAACCGGAGCAACGTCAATATGTTAGTGTTATTTCTAGTTCTGGTAATGCACTGCTAAATATTATTAATGATATTCTTGACTACTCGAAGATAGAAGCGGGAATGATGGAGATTGATCAAATTGATCTGGACTTAGATAAGTTAGTACTGGATTGTGTTAGTGTTTTTTCCATAACAGCCGAGAAGAAAAATATTGAACTGATATCGTCGCTTGCCCCCAAAACGCCTGTCTTTATAAAATCTGATCCGACCCGAATAAGGCAAATACTTTTAAACTTGTTGGGCAACGCTTTCAAATTCACTTCGGATGGCTCTGTCAAGTTACGTGTACATAATGCACCCTCAGAGAATCAATTCCATAAAATCATGTTTGAGATCAGTGATACTGGAATAGGTATTAATGAGGAACATCAGAAGAAACTGTTCTCAGCCTTTTCTCAAGCAGATAAATCGACGTCTCGCCAGTTTGGAGGGACGGGCTTAGGGCTGAGTATATCAAAAACACTGAGCCAGTTAATGGGAGGGGGAATAGGTGTAAGTAGCGTAGAAGGTAAAGGATCCACTTTTTGGTTTACAATTGAATGCGAGGATGCTGAAGAGACGTTTATTGAGGAATACTTTTTTCCAGCTGAAGTATTGAAAGGTAAGAGCATTTTGTTAGTTGATGACTCTATAGATTTTGTCCATGTGATGAAGGAGCAAGCCAGTAATTGGGGTATGACGGTAGAGGTTGCTTACAACGGAGAAGAGGCTCTCGCTATATTGCATAGTGCAGTCAAAGCCGCTCACTCGTTCGATATCGTTTCTCTGGACATGCACATGCCTGGCCTCAGTGGATTAGAGGTAGCACAACATATGGAAAACTCTGAGGATCTCAGAAAAATACCAAGGCTACTGTTGACGGCGCTTCGCCAAATTCCAGATAAGGGCATATTAACAGCTGCCGGTATAGACGTAGCTGTTCAAAAGCCAGCATCAGCCAGAGCGTTAAAAGACACGGTACTCAAAATGATTAGTGGTTGCTCGACTGATGAGGAACGGCGGAAAAAAACGCGTTCTTCGCAATTTGTGGAAGAACTCAAAAATCATAAAGTGTTAATCGCTGAAGATAACTCCGTGAATCAAATGGTAATCAAAGGCATGCTTAAACGTCTTGGTATCAGTGTTTCAATCACTAATAATGGAGAGGAAGCTTTAGCCCTATACAAGAAACATCATAAGGACTATTCCCTGGTGCTAATGGACTGCGAAATGCCTCTTCTGGATGGTTACGACGCGACCAAGGCTATTCGCACTTTTGAAACCGTCAATGGTCTTCGTGCTATGCCCATAGTGGCACTGACCGCTCACGCGGTGCAGGAGCATAGGGAAAAAGCCTTGTCAGCAGGTATGGACCTCCATCTAACAAAGCCAATCGAGGCCGCGAGCTTGAGGGATGCGCTTGCTACGTTTTTACTCCGTTCGGATAATAAGGCAATTTAAGACACCTCAAACTTTGTAACTGGTCATTCTAGACAAGGGGCTCATCGTTACTATTGATCTCTACCTGTGCGATATTCATACCTGAACACTACGTTTCCGAAAGAAAATACCAGCTTACGGATAGGGCCTAGGCCTGCATTCTTAATTAGGATATCAGGTACAAATATCCCCCCAATAGTATCTGTGTTCACAATAGCTTTCCCCACTCATATTCACATAGTAATTTCTAACATACCATCGACCATCAACGTCCCTTATTGGATTATCGCAATCATCTTTTAAATTACTAATGCCTTGCGAAACATACTGCTCGACGTAACTCTTGCAATCGTCTGCGGCAGCACCCTGACCGTCGTAGGTTCCGCCTGTGAGAATTTCGTTGGGTACCAAATGTAACGTTGCAGAAGGACTTCGATTACCACCATCTATTTGTCCATGAATTTGATACCACAAACGATAACCTCGATAGTTACCAGTAACAATATTCAAACAAACCATATTCCAAAATGCACTTGATTTAGAGTCCTTTTCACTAATACATCCAGCAGCTGCCTCAGAGTTCTCTGTATACATCTGATAATTCAGTGATCTATTGTTAGTAACGTATTCGATGGCGACATCCCTTGACTGCACTATCTCAGTACCAACCTCTTCATTTCCGTGAAATAAAATATCCGGCAGGGGGCCCTTGTCGTTTGTATCTGTTATGGAACTATAGGTGTTCGACCGGGCTTGAATACATTGGTCCGGGTCCGGCTCCGGCTCCGGTTCCTGTTCCTGCTCTACAGGGCAGGCCAGAGTGTAATGCCAAGTAGAGTATTCATCATCAGCACCAATGTGCAGCTCTACCGTTGTATTCCCACCATTTGCCGCTGGGTCGTAATAGAATTCTAATTCATGTGCTCCTGGATCTTTGCTACCTGTGCCATACCATTTACCATTGTATTTTATACCAAACCTGTCCCCAGAGGCGTGAGCATCGTAGCTCAATTTTATGACGCCAGGTCGCTCACCCATGTCGTATTGTTTGATGAAGTCGTCTTTGCCTGAATGGTGAATGTCTTCCGCACATGGGCGGACATGTACATATTCATACTTTATATAGTGCCCGCCAACTGCAAACAAACGGTCGTCGCCATTACCTTCTTTTCCGGCTTGTCCCTTAAAAGCTAGAACGAGGCCTATTGAGTCTATAAGCGTATCTGACGTGGCAGTTACTTTAATTTTTTCCCCATATGCCAGGGTGGCAGAGATAGTCTTTACCAGGACACGGGTTCCCATTGTATCCTCGCTGTATATTTTAAACTCTCCGCTAATGCTACTTTCGCTTGTGGTAAGGTTCTGAATCTCTAAAACACCACCGTCATCAACAGGGATTAACTTCACTTTTACCCTTGCAAAGTAGTCCAACATACCGGATGAGAAAGCAACTATACGTGGAAATAGGATAGGCAATCGGTCTTCGTGGTTAAACTGGTTAACTGTTAGAACCTGTTGTGAAAAGAAATCCACCTTATCTAAGTCATGCGCGAGAATTGAGTACGTGGCCATTCTTTCATGATTCTTAAAGGTCTTAGTTAGTCGGTCATATATGTCTCGACCTAGAAAACCTATCTGAGTGCCATTCATTCTGGAACTGAGGTTAAAACCGTAAATGCTATTTTGTATAGCTTCACCCACTGTCATACTTTTGTAAGTTAACCCAATTGTAGAAGGAGCTGGGTACTCGGAGTTGGCCTCTAATCGCTTAGGGATTTCTGAAAACTTACCTGAATGTCCTATTCCGCTACCGCTTAGACCATAATTGGATTCGGTGGTAACAAAGTTGTTAGATGTAAATTCAGCCATCCCGCTACGTTCCCCATTTACCCAGTATTCTCTCGGGTGTTTAAATATGACAGGTTCTTGGCGATAGGTACTCCGTTTTAATAAGTATGCTAAGTCACTTCGAGTTGTTAACTGACCTATTCGAAGTTTTGATCCGGTTAACACCTCATAAAGGCTGAGGTCATTAATAATAGGGCAAGCATCGCAGTGTTGGTCGTTGCGAACGTGTTGTGGCTGGCCCATGTCTTGAATATGATGAAGGATTTGGCCGAGCGATTGATACATCAACTGAGCGGCTTCTTCCCTTGCTCCGGGAAAACGTAAAGTTAACCCTTCATACATGTAATTTCTTGCATCATAGTATGAGAATTCTTGGTCATCAAAGTTCATGATGCCACCAACAAAACGTTCGGCATCCTTCTTATCTTCTAATATCCAATCGGGGGAATTGTTTCCAATTGCCGGACCTTTCAATAAAAATACATCAGCTCCAGGTGGAATTACGCCGAAGCCTCTAGTAAAGGGAAGGGTAGTTGTATTCCACCACATAGGAATGTCGACCGTAGCTGGCCTATTTTGATTTTGAGGGTCGAAAAAATGATTAAAAGGCCGCTTGCCATTCCATATAGAAGGCTGAGCTTCATCTTCCCATAGCGCACCGCCTTTTATTACTTGGACATAGTTTCCAGGGACTTTTTTAAAGTCAGATTTATCCTCTATTTGGGAGAATTCTATTTTTGGTGTTAAGTATAGATAGTCATTGGAATTAAAATTGTCGCCCCAACCTGCGATATTTTCATAGAAAAAAGTACTTTGTGTTACTGCATTTTCAGTAAATACTTTGTGTAAGTCGGGCTTGTAGGCAAACGCACTGCTATGTAGAGAGAACAAACCTACGATTAAAATTATTCTTATATTCACGGCTATTTCCTTTTCCGGGTTCCTAACTAAATCTCTACTAATGTACCGTCGCATGTGGCACTCCTTAGTCTGTAAGGTCCACCATACTTATGGGGTACATCCATATTATCCTTGACCACTTTCATTATCCGATTGTAGTAAACTGGAACGTCTAAGACTCGACATCCTAGCCCAATAAGACTTTCTCTCTTAGATCTAACTTTCTCTAAATAGACACTCGGGTCTGCTGGTGCCATTGTGAAGTTTTCAAAGTTCACTGGTGGCTTTTTAGCAACTCTTTCAAACCATAGCCACGCGTTCTCATAGTGAATGGTATGAGTTTCGTAAAACTCCCTGAAAAAAAATGTAGGGTTGTAATCCTCATGAAATGCAGACACAAGGGGGTCACCAGCTGACAGCCTGTGTACAACACCTTCTGGAACGTCAATTCTATCTGGCGGAACTATTTCAAAATAACCCTTCTCATCAGTTATCGCTTCTCCGGCATAGAAAGGGAATTCACTCGCACCGTGACCAAACGAAAAGCCTGTAGCACCCGATATATTCCACTCAACAAGAACTGAAACCCCACTTATGGGTTTGCCTGTGACGCTATCAATAATGTTACCCGATGCTTTTCCTAGTTCGTAAGTTTCTGCTTCGTTGTCCTTACAGCCTCCTAAGAACAAGATTACAGAGAGTAGCGCTACATACTTATGATACGCCATGCTCCGTCCTCATCCTTTGCAGCTGAAATAACGAATGCGTACTTAGTACCATCAATTACTCTTGTCGTCATGAATTCCATCAGGTTATCTTCAATAAGCAGTGGCTCAAAATCTTCTGTCGCTGAAAAAATATCCGAAAGTTTGCCATCTAATGCTCTAAAGGAGTCCGCGTACTGTACTCTAGCTTGCGAATGCATATTTGCGATGAGAGTCTCAGGGTTGCCAGTAGAAATCACGGCAGTCCTAAGGTTGTTCCAGACTGTAGTAACTTCACTGAGTGTCTGGGATTCATTAGGTGTCAGCACCCGAACATGTAGCGACTGTTGATCTAATTCTCCTAGAGGGAAGTCTGAGGCAGTTTTATTCGATGCAGCAATTTGATTATTACCGCTTACATGACAAGGTATCGGTGCAGGGAAAGGGGTTTCTCCGGATAAAATATCCTCTGGATAATCGGCAGACCAAGAGTTGAGGAAGTATTGTCGCGAGCTAGGTATAGGGACTGTGGTAGAGCCGTTGCCTCTCTCATCTAGAGGAATATAATAAATAGCGAATTCACTACTAGAAGAACAGTCAGGGTTAAAAACGTATATAATCTTAGGTTCAGTAACAACCCACGATAGTGTTACTGATTCGTTTGCCGAAACGCTACCCTTATCGGCATTAAATGCATTGATCTTAGGCCCACCATCACCTACACAAGCTGTAACTGTACAGAGCACAGCAATGGCGGCTCCGATACGATAAAGACTTCTAAGATAGTGTTGAATCATTTGTCTACCACTCCATGTTGTTATTGTTGTGCTTTGGCTTCCTAAGCACACAGCTTTAATCAGTAAGTGCTTCAATGCGCCTAAAAGCTGATGTACGGCATGTTAACCAGTATGGGTACTGTAGTGCAAGAGTAATAATTAATCTCGGCCTGCTTAATAATTTGTTCAAAAACCGATCAACCCCCTAAAACAACATTTTTATTTTGTCAGCATGGCGATTGCGTCAGTAGGCGCTGTGGGCTTGACGGTTACAGCAACAAAGTCGCTTACAGCTGTCTTGACGTTTTCATGGTTGATCTCATGTTCGCGACCGAAAATACCAGTATCCCTTACGAGAAGCTATGTGCTGTATCAAAAAATTACAGGTAAGAGTTTTTCTCAATAGCCTTAAAAGCCTGTTTGTCCAACTTCATAGGTTTATGGATATGATAGCCCTGAGAGAAATCTATACCGATTTCTTTCAACCGTTGCAGAATCATCTCGCTTTCGACAAATTCTGCGATGGTTTCAATCCCCATGGCCTTAGCGACATCGCAGATAGATTTCACCATGGCATTGTCCACCGCATTATCAGCCAGGTTTTTAATAAAAACCCCGTCTATTTTAATGTAGTCGACACAAAGGTCTTTCAGGTATGCATAGGAGGAAAAGCCGGTACCAAAATCATCAAGGGCGAATCGACACCCTAGGTTCCTGAATTTTCTTATAAAGGACTGGGTATTGTCGATGTGGGTTATTGCCATCCCCTCTGTTATCTCAAAACAAATCTTATGATGAGGGATTTGGTACTTATCAAAAATACCAACGAGAAATTCGGGGAAGGTATCGTCACCTAGGCTTTGCGTGCTGACATTTATGCTGCTACAAGCCAGATTGTCCAAGTGCTCCTGATTCTGGTTTAACCAAGCGAAGTAGGTTCGAATGACCCAGCGATCAATGTTTGGCATTAAATTATAGCGCTCGGCAGCCGGAAGAAACTGGTTGGGAGCACAGAGGTTTCCACTGGAATTGATAAGGCGGAGTAGGATTTCATAGTGATATGAATCATTACTATCTTGATTGGACGCAATATTTTGAAATACCAAGAAAAACTGGTCGTTGATGATGGCTTCTTTGATGGAGGATACCCATTGCATTTCTAGCTGCCGCAACTCCAATTCTTTGTCAGACTCCACAAAAGTGTGTACACGATTTCGACCCTGATCTTTCGCTTGATAGCACGCGGTGTCAGCCATTATCAGAACGTGCTCGACAGAGTGGTGGAACGGGCAGAGTTCGACCAACCCAATGCTAACACCTAACGTATAGCGTTTTCCTTGCCAGATAAAAAGGAAGTCTTCGACCGTTTTTCGAAACAATTCAGCAATTAAACGCGCTTTTTCAAGACGAATGTTTCCTAGTAAAATACCGAACTCATCTCCGCCAAGGCGGGCGATAATATGCCCGCTACCAATGTCGTGGGTTTTGTTGAGTAGCTGTTTGCTGAGGTTTTTTAATAACATATCTCCCGCAGTGTGGCCACATAGGTCATTGACAATTTTGAACTGATCCAGGTCCATGTACATTAGGCAACAGGGCTCGGATAAGTTTTTTACGTTCTCCAGTTTCTCTTCTGCTGCAGATTCGAAAGCCCTACGATTGAAAAATCCCGTTAAAGGATCATGTTCGGCGAGGTACTGCATCTGTTGTTCAAAAGCCTTTCGCTCACTAATGTTAATGAGCGTGCCTTCAAGCTGCGGAGTATCGCTTTCGGTATCTTCATTAAGCCGTGCAGAAATATTAACCCAAATGGAGTCCTCATGACGGTTATGTAGTGTTGTTTCGAAGTCGACTACCTGACCTGTTTGTTCCACCTCTTTTAGAAGTTCTTTAAATTCTTTGGGCTTTAACATATACCCATCATTATTTTTGATATCACCAATAAGTTTTATAAATGCTGGATTGGCGCTAAGTAATTTTCCATTAAGGTCGAAACTGAAAATTCCTTCTAATGCATTTTCATAAAGCAGTTGGAATCGCTTTAAGCTACCAATGGCATCGTGTTGCGCTTTTTCTTTTGCTCGTCGTTCTGAATTAATTCTGTCTGCCAGGGCCAGAGACAATATAATGATACCTACTACGCCGCCAATATTGCCGGCATACTCCGAAACGGGAGAGTAAGGGATGTATCCCAACTTGCTGGCTGACTTGAGTAATATCCCTAAAAAATAGGCTGCCCAGGCTAAAGAATAAAATTTTGCTATTCGAGGGCTGTGTTTTAACATGGCCAAACAAATAAACAAGACGCTGCTCATGGTGATTAACGTAATGCCTGCATTGAGCATCGCGGCTTGTCTGTAAGGAATAAACAACGTGATGATGGCAGATGAAACGGTCATCACTAGCAGAGCTTTAATAGCAGTATTAAGGGGGCTGTTTTTTGGGATAGGTAATAACGTATTGGTAAACAGTACGGTTGATATACAACCCAGTGAGATCAGTGTTACGGCGGATATTTGATGCCAGACAGGGGCGTTGGGCCAGAACCACTGATAAGCAAACCCATCTAATGAGCCATGAATGCCCGCCATACATAATGTGAAAAACGTATAAAACAAGTAACTGGTGTCACGTACAAAGATATAAAGACAGAAGTTATAGGCACTCATGATGAGTATGACAGCGAGAAAGGATCCATACAAAAAGAGGTAGGATTGCGCTTTTAACAGGAAAGTTTCCTTCTTCCAGATAGAAAGCGGTACCTGTACGGGTCCCTTTGTTTCAACACGTAAGAGAACCGTTTTACTTTCGCTTTTTGATAGCGATAAAGGAAAAAGGAATGAAGGGTAGTCAATTGGCCGCACATTAAAGGGATATATATCACCTGAGTGGTACTGCTCAAGTATCTGTTTATCAGAAACAGTGTAAAAATCGATTTTGTCGAGCAGGGGGTAACCGACGTTCACATACAGCTCAACCTCCTTATTGCCCTCATTTTTGAGGTCGAAGCTAAACCAATAGACACTTTCTGAAAAACCAAAATTAGCGATATTTCCCGGTAAATGCGACCAGTCTTTATCATTGAGATGAAGGGCGTTTTGTACGGATAGTGACCCATCTTGGTCTTCAAAGTAAAAAAGATTATCCGCAGACTCCATGTATTCGTGACTTTCGTCAAATACAATATTTGCAGAGGCGTGGATGTGTGATGATAGCAAGAATAGAAGGACGCATAACATGCCGGCGACAGTATCTATCAACTTAGGTAGAGGCAATGTCTTATCACTCTGATTGTTTGATCAAAGTATAGACATGTACGAGCGTTGAAGCCAATTAGGAAGGGGCTGAGTTGTCATGGTGTTATTGAGTCCTAGCGCTACATTGTCTACAATAGCGTACTTTTTATTCATTTCAGGTTAATAACATGAACGACACGACATCGCGTCCAGATTTACCGGATCGGCTTTCGGTAAATCCCAGTAACCCGCATTATGTGGAAGAAGTTTTTGAACACAACATTGGTATTTTGCTAAACGGCAAAGAACGTTTTGATGTTGAGGAATATTGTATTAGTGAAGGTTGGGTAAAAATCCCTTCACCTAAAGCGTTGGACCGTCGTGGACAACCGCTTATGATGACACTCAAAGGGGTGGTTGAAGCTTTTTATAGTTAAGGAGACAAAATAAGGAATCCCAATGTAAGTCGTTCGTTGGGATTCCTATATCCTTTTGCGATTATTCTACAAAAATATCGCCTAATTGATTGTTGTTGTAGCTGTTACCAGTCGCTGATAGATGTGACGCATCGTGTAACCACACCCCAAACTCACCGCTGTACTGTATTAAGCTATTGGTCAGTGTCAGATTGCTTGCGTTACTGGTCACGTTGCCAAAGAGAACGACCGCACCGGCACCGTTGCCACCATATTCCATTACAGCGTGGGCAATTTCATTTTCTTCGTGATCTGAGAATGTAAACTGAATACCTTTCCAGAAACCAGAAATCTCTTGCTCGGCAGTGAAAAGAATGGGTTTTTCTTCTGTCCCAACTGCATTTAATGAGCCTTCAGGTTTAATGTTGAGGTGAGTGTCCTCCGCAAAGATCAGTGTGCTACCGCTATTCAATGTCAGCGGTACGTTTACCGAGAGTCCATTTGTAATGTGGTAGGGTACATTGAGAGTCGACCACGTCTGTTGTGTGTCAATGTTGGAACTAAATACAGTAATTCTATCGTTGTATAATCTAACAGGTTTGCGGTGTTGTCTGACCAGGTGAACTGAAGGCCAGCCCAAGAGCCTGGTGTTTTATTTACGCCTGTTAGGACGATGCCGTCATCTTCCAATCCAGCCGCAATCAAGGCCCCGTCGTGCTGTATGTTGAGTATTGTGGACTCGTCGAATAACAGGGTTACTCCTGGTTCGATGGTCAATTCAGCGCCAGTATTAACACTTAAGGAGCTGGTGACATAGTAGCAGTATTCATTTAACGATATGCTCTCATTAATGCTTCCACCAAGTTCGTTGTCACATGCGCTATCACTTATGCTAACAATCGTTGCTTTATTGGTGCCTACAGTCCCGCTTGTTGGGCCGGACAATGTTATTTGCAATTCTTCTACACCTTCTTCATCAATGTCTGCCAATAGATTTAGACGAATAGTTCTTGCGCTAAGGTCGTTTGCTTCCCATACCAGGGCACACAAACACAGAAGTGTTTCTCTTGCTTCGGAGGTTTATCTTAGGTTGCTTTCGTAAAAAGGTTATTTCTACAAAGAGTCGTTGGCGGAGCAATCTACTCGCACTTATCACTAAAACTTCATCCCTGATAACAATGTTGTGTCCAGTTAATGGTGAAATACGCATCTATTTCAACCACTCAGCTTGTCTAGCCTAGAGGTGGGAGCTAAATGGTCAATAAAGGCATATTTCAGAATCGAGATCATGCTAGCACAAGCGTCGTTGACTATAAAATAAGTTGTTCAGTAAATTAATAACTGTGTGAGCTAGGGCATGTTATTCTAGCTTTGTCCTTTTGTGAGGAGGCGATACGCCCCCTCATTGCTAAATTTGCTACTACCCACAGGCAACCACTAGAACATCGAACACCTTTTCTTGGTTTCATCGCATCCTTTAATTGCCGGTGCATTGGGTATGGGCGTGGGGGTATGCCATTTGTGATCTAGGTTATCCCCGACTCTCCAAATTCCTTGTTTAAATAATGTATGTTTTATCCTGCTCGGATCGACATTTTTATATTTGCTGAGAAAAAAAGGAACGTCTCGATCGCTTTGATCGCTAATGCTGGGGACAACCTTTGATTCATATTGATCTTTGGGGTCGCCTCTCATAGCGCTTTGTATTAACCCTAAGATTCCACCACTCTGGTTCATAGCTGGCCCTATCCACACGGTATACCCTAAAGCTGGATCACTTTCTGTTCGTACTTCTAGATGTAAATTCCCTAAATAGTGTACTTGACCCTCAACCACGTTCACATGTAGCCGTTCAGGTGCAAAATGGGGAAGTACAGCGTAATTTGCAAAGGGCGGACCAACAATATACCAGTGGCTTAAAAAATGTTCGCCTGCCGGAACCTCCAGAACGATTAGTCTGCCGTCAGCATTATTGAAATCTAGTTCCTTTTGGTCTGCTTGAATGGGTAGCCAAAGCGCGGACCCAGTTTCTTTATCAAAATCCATTGCAAAATATCCATTTTTCCACGTGTCAGATTCTGATTTAGAAACTGAAAGCAAAATCAAACCTTTGCCATTGGATGCCCCTTCTTCAAGGGTGTAATTTGCATCAATATTTCTGGGTATGGAACTGCAACCAGAAATAAAAAGCGATATAATAACAAGTCCCCAACGAAACATTAACGTGCTCCTTTATTTCTCATTTTCAAATTAATAACTATACGTAAAGATAACAGGTTAGTTAAATACTGTTGTCTGCATTACTTCGTCAAGCATCTGAATGAACGCTTTCTCTGATGCTCGTCGCGCACTCAATGAGTAGTCGTGTTTAGATTCGGATGATTCTGCTTTGCCTTCTGAAATTACTGTTTTTGACCATACTTCTTCTCCATTTGGCTTAGTCGCGAAGCAGCTTAGTTCAAAATTGAAACTTGTAGGGGGCCAAAACATTATGCTTTCGGAGGATGAATTTGTTGTGATGGTCGATCTAAATATATAGCTGATGTTCTTCTTTGAATGGGCTTCAGCATCATTCAAACTAGATAGTACGTGGACAGTGGCAAATTTTTTCTTCAACAGTGTTTTAAATGCCAATTCAGTATCTCTGTAGGGGAAATAACTCACAGTCTCGCCTCCACCAGCGGATGACGTCACTTTGGCCCCTTTATTCTCTGCTGAAATATAATAACCGACTACCTTGTCAATCTTTTCATTGTTACCTTGAGATATTAATTGATCAATCGGTGGGGTAATCTCAAAGGTACGAGAAGCACAGCCTGATATTGTTATAAAAGCTACGGCTAGAGTAAAAAGGGATAGTGATTTATACATTTGAATATTCCATATTCTGATTCTTGACTTTTCAAGAGGGCAACTCTTTATTATCGCAGCGACTATGATAGGTTTCCGCATTCTACATAAATTCCCTTGCAAGGAAAACAAAAAAGCACGTTTATAAACAGGTCGGTTATGCGTACTTTTTAGAAGCGGATAACTCTCTTGATACTTTCGGTGTTAGCTTTAGAGGAAAGACAAAATTTGGTGAACTTGGGGGGCTATCGTTTATAGCATGAAACTTCGAGAGGGCGGGGGTTAAGTACGCTTCGCTTGAATAGAGAACTACAAATTTGGCGGGTTTTCTTTACGGCAGTGACCGGGAGTTTTTCCGGTCCATTGCCTAAAGGCGCGGATGAAGTTAGTGGGGCTGCTGTAACCAACTCTGCTGGCAATGTCATCGATGGTTAGTTGTGTCGTTTGTAACAGGTTAAGGCTATCCCTTTGTCGTACCTCATTGAGTAGCTGTATAAACGTCACGCCTTTCTGTCGCAGTTTTCTTTTCAGTGTTCGATCTGACATATGTAAATGTTGCGCGATTTCTCCTAGGTTCGGGTAGCTACCATCACGACAGATCAAGTGTCCTCTGACTTTATCTAGAATGTTTTCGTGATAGCCAAGTAAGGACATTTCCTTTTCACATTGTTCGGCAACAATATGTGCGCTGGTGGCGTTGGCTGTTTTAATGGGATGATCGAGCATTGATCGCTTGTAGCGGATTTGATTGCTGGGCATGTCCCATCGAACAATGGGTAGTCGGCTTTTAAATTTCTCGAAGTAATCAGGCTTTGGCCGATCAAACCAGATTTCTGTTGTTTTACGAGCGTTTTCTAACTGTTCTGGCTCCAGCAAAGAGCATGCAATGGTCCAAGCTTCTGAAAAGAATATGTCGAAACCTAGATTGCGAAAAGGATCTAAGGGCGTGGATTCGGTGACGTTGACAATGGTTTGTTCTGCGGTCTCAATGATATTGAGAGAATAGAAGGGCGTCAGTGTGCGTGAATACTTAAGGCTCATGGCTAAGGCTTCACGGTACGTGCTGCAGCTCATTAAGCCAAATCCAAGAAGACCAATTTTGGTGTGAGATGAACGTAAGCCAAGTTCAAAACCAATCGATGGATCTTTAACCCGTCTAACAAAGTTGTAGATGATGGCGCCCATTGCGAGTGCAGTAATTCGCGCGCTCGGTCGCTGGAGTTGGTCGAGAGTGACGCCAGTATGAGCGATGATTCTCTCTGGATTTATATTGCGCTCGTCAGCAAGCGATATGACTGCTAAGGGGAAAACGGCGGAGAGCGTTTCTGTTGAAAGTTGTTTGAAGAGTTCTGGGGTCATCAAAAGGGGCATTTGTCAGTGCAATATAATCACTATGGGTGAATTGATCTTCACTTGCAATGGTTATATTGGCTCAACAAAGCCCCCCTTAACGTGTCATTGATTATCTTAAGCTGTTGGCTGCAACGGGTTGGCTCAGGCTTTTGGTCTGAATGGACGCCTCATAGATGTCGACATCATTGTTGAATGCACTTCTTGCGTTATCGATAAATGCATCGATGTCCTTTGACGCGGCTTCGTTAGGGATGAGCCTACTATTAACGATGTTCATGCCGATGCGAACAAACAAGTTGCTGAACGTTTCGAAGCTTGTCGTTGCGCTGATCTGAGTGAAACCTGTGTTCGTATTTGAGTTGCCTTCAGGTTTTATGTTGCTTAATTCTAGGTTTGTAATGATTCCTTCACCATCGTTTCCGTTGCAAGCAACTTCAAAGAATTGACCGATGATCTCCTTTAGGTTTGAAGGCATGAACAAATCGATCATCGGGGTTGGGATAAAACCTAGGGCTGCGCCACCAATAGCAATGGTGGGTGCTTGGTTGATCCGCATTTTTACCAGCGCTTTATCGGCCTTGGGCGCGTATTCAATGGTAGAGGTAAGGTTGGCGATTTTTGTTTTTACCCCAAGGATCTCAATGTTGCTATTCATTACACCGGTCAACGTAACGGCTTTTTCACCAAACGTGTGAAGATGTGCCAGCATTGGCTTGCCATCACTTACGGGGTAGATGCCACCATTGCCGACGACAATTTCAATCTGACCGTTCATTGTGGTGGTATCAACACTCATTTTCATAAGTCGGCCATTCTCATCGAATACCTCGAATGAAGCATCCATTAAGTCCTCAAGTTTATCGAGGTAGGCGGATAGGGCGGGGTAATTGTCTTCGGTTTTGTTTTTGTCTAACGAGAAAGAAAGGTTGAGGTGCTTAACGGCGGCGGTGCTTTTTCCTTCAACAACAACGTCGTTAATCTGCCCTATAGAGGACATAAATGCCCATACGTTGGGGAACGATGACCATGCAGAAGAAAGTACGTTGATATCGCTAGCTTCTAAGTCTGCGCTGAGAGAATGCGCTTTTTCTTTAAAGCTGTCGCTAGCGGTGCCTTCTGCCATGGTAGATATGAGTTGAAGTGCGTCATTAGCGGCTATCTGAGCTGACTGCCAACTCTGAGCGCCAAACCCCGCTTTGACCTGATTGTTGATAATGTAATGGGTTAGGCCATCGGGTGCCGTCACTGTCTTGGTTTTAAACATGACATAAGAATCACCAAAATCCGTTATTTGCACGTCATCCAGTGATTTTTGGTGAGTCATTGTGATGTTGTATTCGTTGTCGTTACGTTTGCCTTTCAGTGATAGCTGATTCCAATCATCTACGCTGATGGGCAATGTCGCATGGAGCTTTTTAAGGTTGAAGCTCTCAATCAACTCCCACATTTGGGTGATAAAGGTTTCGGTTTGCGTGTCGTAACGGGTGTTGTTTACCATAGCGGATTGTAGCTGGTCAATTTCGCGTAATCGCTGTATTGCCATTGACCTATCACCGTTACCGGCGAATGAGACGAGCGGCTTCCAGTTCGCGTCACTGGAGGGGGCTGTGGAAGCCTGAGCAGTGAAGGGGAGTAGTATGCCGAAAAGCGCACAGGTAACTCGAGAGGCGTTAGTAGTGGCTTTGGTAGTGGCTTTAATAGTGGGTTTAATAGTGGCATTAATAGTCACGATGTATTCCTTTATTTTTCTTATAATTCAATGGGTTGTTGTTATTGTGCAGTTCTTGTATTGCTATTGCGCCATTCTTGTTGTTTGTCGCGGTGTCCATTCCTGTGCGGTTACTTTATAATATGAACTGATAATATGGTAAGTGATTTTTTATTGGAATTGGCGAAGGGGACAAAAACATGTTCATTTTGGGCCATTTTTTCAAAAAGCTACCCGCAGCAGTGAGTTTTACCTTATTAGGTTAACTCCCGCACTGAGCTACCAAAATCACCCTAATAAATCATCCTAATAAACTACCCGATCTTCGCACATTGATGTGTAAACAGAACTCATGTTCCTGTCACCATAACTAAGTCGGACTATGTAACCATAGTTTGTCCACTATTATGCGGAAAAAACGGGTAAAATAGCTGTATCTCCAACCCACAGGTGTATAAGACTTTAATGACAACGTTAGACATAATTAGAACCATCAATGAACCGGCCTTACGGCTTGAATTGGCGATTGAGATAGAGGACAAGGTAGAGCAACGCTATCAGGCTCGCCAATCGCAAGACCAAGAGAAAATTGCGGAGCTTGAGCACCTTTTGTCGTCGGTGCAAAAAGAGCTAGCCAGCTCAGATGAAAACACACAACGCGTGGTACGTAATGTTGAATTGTCCTTAGGCAAAAAGCTAGTTGAGGCAGAGGGGCTTGCTGAAAGTCTCCGGTCAACGTTGCTGACACGATGAAAAAGGAAAACGCAGAGTTTAAGGCGTTAAAGCCGTTAGAGCTTAAGAAAAAGCTGGCTAAGTCCAAGCAAGAGCAAAAGGACACTAAGTTAATAGTGGCTGACCTAGTTCAAAAACGCCGAGACCTTACAAGAAATCTCACACAGCAAAAGCGAGAGATTGAGAAATTATCAGCAAGTGCCGAAAACACGACTGATTGTTTTCTGTATGAATCGAGCTGTAAGCAATTTCGAGTGATTGGTACATCGTTTGAGTCGGAATCACGACCGATGGTCGCAGATCATGTTAATTATCGTGTAGTTAACATGGAAAGTGGGGCATCGTTTGTCGCGCTATTGGCGGATGACAAGGTGTCTGTTGAGGAAATTGAGGCGTTGCCTGAGGATGTGTTGGCGTTTTTGGACAAAAGTATTCGTTCCGAGTTCGAGGATGCTGAATAGGAGTTTATCACAAGGCAGATAGGTTGCGGATCCACGCGACCTGTCGCAAGCAAGATAATCACCACTTAGGTTGATGAGATGGAACTCAATAGACTGCTACGTTTATAAAGCCTGAGGTAGATGCATTAAGAGTTATGTTCACTGTTTTGAGAACCGGCCGTATATCCTGCAAGCTTTGCTTTCTTAAATTCACCTACTGTCACTCCGTACCAAGATTTAAACGCTCGATAGAATTTTGTGCTATCGCTATAGCCCAGCAAAAAGCCAACTTGAGATGCTTTGATTTTCTGACTGATGAGCATGTCTTCCGCCATTTCCTTTCGCAGTGTGAGCAATAGGTGCTTAAAATCAACTTGGTGTTCTTTGAGGCGGCGCTTCAACGAGCTAATGCTCATATTTAGTATGCTTGCTACACGTTCCCTAGAGGGCTCCCCAAAATGTAGGGTGCTTTTTAGGATAGTATTCGTTTGTTGAACGATATTTGACTCTGGGAATTCTTTCTTCAAAAGTGCGTTTAAACCAGAGACGGCTTTAAGCGTTTTATCATTGAGCGTATCCTTGTTTGGCTTGATATACAACCTGATTCTTTGAGGCCTCGAACAAAGGAAGTAACTGAAAATATGGCCTATAACGCGCGGAATCCGTTTGGCAGTTATGAGAAAATTGAATGTATTGAGGGGAGATATTTGAAAGTGAGGATAGGATTTTTACGATGCCATACATAGCGCCCTCTACTTGAATATCTGAGACAAATTCTTCAGCGCGGGTGATATCAATTGTTAAGCTATTGTCCTTCCAGGTTAAGTGAATATCGATAACCTCAGTGATAGTAGAAAAATACTCGGACAAAAATATAATCATCTTTCCCTCATAATCCTGTCGCGGGGGGTATTGCTCTCGAATCAATTGCATAAAGGGAATGGTAGAAAGATCGAATCGATCAATAATCTTTATGCCGAGCAGTGGTTCGCCAAGAATCTGTGAGATGGTGTTGATGTTCTGGGACACAATTTCAACTGGAACTCGATCTGTAAACTGGCTCGTATCGATTAAGGCGTTTCGCAGTGCCGCTATATCCACATCAGGGTATTCTTCGACAATCAGGCAAAAAAGATTTTTCAGGTTCTGATCAATTACGTTTCTTGAAACGCTGATGGCCATGATCTTTCTATTCTCCAGTACAGAAAAACCTAGCACCCAAAGGTGCCAGGTTTTTCTATCATTAGCAGTACCAACTAACAGCTGTTAATTGTTGTAGACATCAGGCATTAGTTACAACCACGTGATTCAAAATCGATTGTGGATTCATAGTGATACTGTACTGCATACTCTCCCATAACCGCTTCTGTATCAGTGTAGCTACTGACATTTTGAATTGCCTGTTCAAAGTCTGCTGCGGGCAACATATTACGCACAATCACAATATTCTGGTGAGGGTTGTTCTCCCTGGGCTTCCCAAGTTGATTAGGCAAAGACAAAACAGATGGGTCAAGTTCACCGCGTTCTACTTCTTGCTCAAGAATATCCAGGTAACCGTCACCTTGCATTGAGGCAGGTAGCCAGTTATAACCACATTCTGCAGTGGCATTTTCTGGACGATCCTCTTCCCAGCTAACCGCGATGGTGTAATAACCTTCTTCATCGACGGTGATTTGCTCGTCGAATAAACAATCCGTCACTTTCTGAGACATGTATTCATTGGTACAGAAAGACCAGTAACGTACTTCGCCAGCTTTTGCTCGCTTGCTACCCTCTAGCGTTTTTGGTGTGACTGGCAACTTACCTTTGAAGACTGCAACTGCTAGTTCAGGACTCTTCTGAAAGCCCACCACCACTTTGCCGCGTGGTGTGGTGCCCGCAGGAAGGCCGAGTGCCGTCTCAGGATATTCAATGGGTTTCGCATTGGTAGTAACCGCCGTCACGTATTGATTATCCAGGTTGGCATAGTATCCCGTTGCTTGCGTTGGGGCTGGGTGACAAAAACCGAACCAGCCACAATTGATATCATCAGAAGGGTTAAATGCTTTCGTCAAAGTATTTGGGTTTTCTTCCGTCGCATCAAGACTATATGGATGCCCAAACGCTGCCATTTGGTCATATTTGTCGACTGGAACTAGTGGCGGATTAATAATCGAAGAATCGACTTCCAAGGTCTGACAGATCTCTGCGATATCGGTAATAACCGTACCATCATTAAGAGTGACAACCGGGGAAGGAAGGTATTCACCAGCAGTGGTTCCCGTATCTTCATCTTCAACGTAAGAACGAAGTAATATCGTTGCGCGTTCACCGTACTGCCCCATTGAGTGTAACGTGTTATCAGGGTCACTTGCTTCAGGAGCGCCAGGAAGCACCTTGATTTTGTAACCTCGGAATAGCTTATTTCGACGATTGCCCTCTATATACGGGTTTTTTGCAAAGCGGAAAATGGGATTTAGGTCAATGTCTGTGATCGCATCTCCGGGAGCATACGTTGGGTTCTCACCCGTAATATCATATGAATTAAATGACATATATCTGTTATGCATATATCGACCATAGATATCTAACGACGCCCCTTCGGGTATCGAAAAGTTTGTTGCCCAGTATTTGGCGCCTGTATCCGGGAAGGCTATGTTGGTAACGGGGTTTTCCTTTACATAGGGGCCCGTCCAGAAACAATTGTTATCTGGAATCTCAATATCCGCTTTGCCCAGCAGCTTACCCAAACTGCCAGCCTGAGCCGACATAGCTGTAACGGACATAGTTGCAACGGACATTGCCGAGACAATTACCGTGTACTTTAACAATTTCATGCTTAATCTCCCGAAAGTTCTTAATTTGTTATTGATTAGGTTCATATTCAAAACGAAAGCGCATTCGATCACGGCTGTTAATCTAGACTCACATGGGCGCAGCGCTTCCTGCGGTATTAAATTTATTTGATTCAGCTAACTTTAAATATGCCAATTCGGTCCACTTTTAGGTTGAACCGTATGCCGAATGCCTGCTTCGTAGAACCAAGAAGAATCAATGACTAACAAAGTGCCTCCTACCCAAAATATCAGATAGTATCTTGACATTCGTTAAGCTTTAGATGAATGTTTCCGGCATTAATTTATGTTTTTTAAGGAATTAAGCGATACGCTAATGCTAGATCTTCTAAATAACGATAATGCTTTTTGGGTTTTTCCAATAAAGAAAGACGATCAAAAACGGATTCGAGGCGTAGCCACTCAACTCCATAGTAATGATGCTAAGCCTGTAGACCCTATAAAAACAAGAGATGAGCTTGTGGGTTCTCTTAATAGCATCATCGATTCTGCATTCGTGTTTTATTATGAAAAGCCCAGTGCAGAAAGGGATTCCCTCAGCCCTATGGTGAGAAAAGCAGCCAATTCAATTGTGAGTGCTGTACGAAAAACGATCCATCTCGTCATACAAAAAGTGTTCAAGAAAATGTCATTACACGATCTAAAAGGCATGGCCGCCTATCTAGATTCAATGGCAATTTCAGAAGCGTCTGAAGATGCGCAAGCTTACCTTGGGTTCCCACTAAAAGAAGAGCTACGTCAGCAACTCGTTCGTTTAATGACGTCTATTACTGAAGGTACACACATTGAACAATACTCTTCCGAAATCCTACGGTTCTTTAGCGATGTAGTACAAGAAAGTACTCACCACTATTATCACAAACCCATGGCACTGGTTAACGTGGGTGGTTTTGCAAAAAAAGCCGCTGACTTGGGTATTGATACCACAGAAAAAGGCATTTTAAGATTAATTAAACGCGTGCTTCGCGACATATCTCACGACGACATCAAAGATCTTCCTGAAAACATTCATTTTGTCGTTATTACTCTCGATTTACCCTATGAGGCATGCACACCTAAATTCATTGAAAACAAATTCGGCATGGATTGTTAGATATAAAGGTAGGTTTATGCTGCCGAAATTATCAAGGTTGCCAATACGATTTCCAAGCACATATAAAACAATGGCCAGCCATCAATATGCTTGTCTAATCTGGATTTATTCCCACAGGATATATCAACACTGCAATCATTGAACTAATAAAATACTTTAGTGATTATAGATATAAAGTATTCACTTGAAATAATAATTCCTCATAAAACAACAAAAGCCTAAGATTTTCTTGTCATTTAAAAAGGTACCCGATATTGTAATTAATAAATCGTTCGTGGTTTGTTATGGCGGATTCAAATCAGCTTACAACAAAACGACAGGATCAGTAGTATGAAGCACTCAGGAAAAGAAATTCGCATTGGCACCCTGCTAGTCGATAGAGGCTTAATAACCAACGACCAGTTGCAATCAGCAATCGAGATTCAACGTGCTACTTATAAGCAGCTGGGCGAGATCTTAATAGAACAGAAAATAATTACCAGGCATCAACTAAATCGTTCGTTGAGGCGTCAAAAGCTTCTGCGTAATACCATTGTCACCGCATTACTTTCCATCGCTCCTTTTCAAATGGTCATGGCAAAAGACCACCGCGTTGATACTCAGTCTTCAGCAGCTCAAATGGGACAACAACAAATCCAAAACTTTGATTCTTTTGATTATGTGGATAGCTTCACCTCTGCAAAAGATGTTGGCATGAATGACTCAGTATCCGTAAGTGATATCATGAAAGGCATGCAAGTGGTGATAGCCAAAATTGGTATAGATTCTCCATTTTTTTCAAATTTGTCTCTGGATAAAGAGCCTGAAGAAATTCATTATGATATGGACATCGCCCAAGATGGTTTTGCGGTTACCATGAAAATAACGTTTTAAAATTCAAGTT